>Ga0307378_10001013_pt1 | contig 46479 bp, 52 predicted proteins | sample UN1MG_FD_202238 | JGI IMG/M metagenome (GOLD analysis project Ga0307378, IMG submission 202238) | Soil microbial communities from Risofladan, Vaasa, Finland - UN-1 | ecosystem: Environmental > Terrestrial > Soil > Coastal area > Acid sulfate soil | place: Finland: Risofladan, Vaasa | collected... | reverse complement strand
TAAAAATCAACCGGTTTTTGCACGTCCAATAATTCATAGACACGTTAACACAAGCTGGAAGGATAGCAAGTGAGCTTTAGATCTAAGTGTATTCTATCGATTCGTAGATAATTGTTGGACAGCCTCGGGAGCATGCGAAACTATATATGTTCACGATAGCTTAGATGTTGTTTAACAAATGAGGAAAGTTTGGAATTGGATTGGTAATAATGATAAACAAATCCAAGTCATCCTAGTGCTTGCTTTAGTAGGTGTTACTATGTATTATGCTGTCTCTACACATAAAATGGCTTCAACAATGAAAAATGACTTTGAAGCAAATAATCGACCTTTTGTTTTTGTTTCAGACATTCTCGTTGATAGTGGCACTTCATCTATAGGGGTAGTTCTAGAGAATAGTGGGAAACTTCCAGCAGCAATAGAATTTAAAAGAGGAGATATAATTTTTTATCAGACGCCTTTTACAGAATTGGGGAGAAAAGATCTAGCTGAAGATATAAATATAACATATTTTGTCTTTCCTACACAAAAGAACGAAAAAATTTCTATACCCGCGTCGGAAATCATGAACAATATTTCTGAAAGTGATGGATTCCTTATGCAGATAATGCTAGATTATTGGGAAATTAACAATCCAAAAAATAAGAGAAAATATCATGGGATAGTTAACTATTATACTGGAAAGAATAACACTGAGGGCTTCATTTGGGATATTCAAATAATAGAGGCAGATTAAGAAGTTTTACGGCAGATTATGAAAGATGTATGATCCATATCAAACCAGAAAAACCGGAAGATATCGCAAGCATCGAAAACGTAACCACCCGCGCTTTTCAGGGCGAGGAGGAAGCGAACTTAATCGCGGCTATTCGTACTTCAGACTATTTCATCCCTGAGCTATCTTTAGTAGCCGCTCAGAAAAGATCTCGGGTAATTTTAAATACTGTTGAGTAGTAGTTACTTTAAGTGAAAAAAATGTCTGAGGCCCTGATGGAGAAAATCGATCGTATTGAGAGTCTATTACAGAAGCTTAATGCCAAAATCGATAACTTTCTCGGCTTTGAGGAGTTGGACAAGGACGAGCAGAATGAGGTCGAGGCGCTCCAGAAAGAGATAGAAGCAGGAGAATATCTTCATTTCGACGAGGTCTTCGGGGACGAAGATAATGTATGACATTGTATTCGCCCGAAAGGCTGCGAAGTCGTAGGAGAACTGCCGAGGGCTCACAGAGAGAACTTGAGAACTGTTATAGAGGATATGAAAAGCAACCCTTTTTCTCACCCCTATCGAAAAATCCGTGGAGAGACCAATCTTTACAGAATCAGGCTGGGTGCGTACCGCATGTTGTATGAAATAAACGAGGATCAGAAGAGGGTTGTTATACTAAAGCTCGATAGGCGGAGTAAGGTATATGCTCGGTGAAAATTAGCGTAGTATTAGCCCTCTTTTTTGTAACAATGATCCATATCAGACCAGAAAAACCGGAAGATATCGCAAGCATCGAAAACGTAACCACCCGCGCTTTTCAGGGCGAGGAGGAAGCGAACTTAATCGCGGCTATTCGTACTTCAGACTATTTCATCCCCGAATTATCCCTTGTGGCCTTAGACGATAATACTCAAACAGTCGGCCATATCCTTTTTAGTCCAGTAAAAATCGAATCGCCTGAAACTTCAGTAGAGGCGTTAGCACTTGCCCCCATGGCCGTTCTCACCGAATGCCAGAACAGCGGTATTGGTACTCTGTTAGTTCAGCACGGGTTGGCAGCATGTAAAAAGCTCGGCTATTCGATCGTGATCGTGGTTGGGCATCCTGAGTACTATCCCCGGTTCGGGTTCAGGCCTGCGCGCGACTGTGGCATAAAGGCGCCATTTGAAGTGCCTGACGAAGCGTTTATGGTGCTTGAGCTTGTTCCCGGTGCGTTGAAGAACGTACGCGGCGTGGTGAAGTACAGTCCGCCGTTTGATTCGGCAATTTAAATCCCTCAGGCACGCGATTACGTAGCCTTGACATAGCCTTGATATTCAAGCATATAGAACGTGCTACGCTGCTCAAATCACTAATAGACGAACTTCTCTCAAACGCGAGCCGGTTGCCAAAAAGGTCACGTCAGAATGCTTAAAATTCAACTTAACAGAAAATAAATAATATAACCATGATTTACGACGCTATAGTACAGCTTCTTGTTCTCTCAGCACTTTATGGACTCGCGATTTTTGGTATCTTTACGGGTCTCGGTACGCTGGGAATTTCACCGGAAAAGCGAATTAGCCTGAGCTTTTTACTGTTCGGGACTGTAACCGGATTCCTGGTTGCCTGGGCATGGCCTGGTGACTTGGCAGTCATCATTAATTACTTTACCGCGTTCCTTGGTGACGAGGTTTATCACTTATCCACCCTGTACCTTGGAGATATAAGCTCACCGCAGGCGCATTACACTATCCCCTGGATCCTTCGAATCCCACAGGTCTATGTTGTTGTCTCGATTATCCTCTGGAGTCTGATCGGCTCAGTAATTCAGTTTGTATACAACAGGCGGGCAAACTAATGACCTGCGTTCCATACGCTTTTGTGACCGCAGTTCCTATTCAAGACGAGAAAGCTTCTTTTTTTATATCCGCAAGGGCCATCATAAAAGCACGGAGAGAGGTCACGCCATGAAAAAGAAGCTATCAGAGATCGTTGCTCAGGCACTCTATGATGCCGGTGTTGCCGTTAGCACGTGCGTTCCCGGTTCTGGTGGCACTGAGGTCTTCTCTAAGTTCTGCGAAATCACTAACCGGAAGCATCCGATCTCTTTTAACGAAGAGGTTGCCTATTCCATTGCGCACGGTGCGAGCTTGGCTGGCGTACGAGCGTCGAGCTTGATGAAAGCACACGGGTTCGTGAAAGCGGGCAACAGCGTTATAGATTCGTTGTACGCAGGCACCACCGCGGGATTCGTCACCGTTATTTTCGATGACAAAGAAGGCGCACATTCGGACAGTATAATTGACATTGCTGCGTACCTTGACGGAATCGGCATTCCTTATCGATCAGGAGATCCCGAAACTATCTATCAGGATGTTGTTGGCTGTTTCGAGCACTCAGAAAGATATCAACTCCCGTATGCGCTTGTCGTCGAGTCCGGTGATTTAGACCTTCTATCGGACACGGATTCGAGCGACGGCCGTAACGAACGTATTCCGTACAGGAGGGAGATCACGCAGCATGTGCTGTGCCCGTTCTTTAGCGAGTATCAGCACGAAGTACTTCGCGCCAAACGGCAGGATGGCGATTGGACGAAGCTGCCAAAACCTGCAGCGCCTATAATCCCCGATTCGCTACCCGGGCACTGGAAAACGGTTGCTGAATCGTACGTTCGGTTGTTTGCGGTATTCCAATCTATCCGGGGCAAAATAGTGATCGGAGATACCGGGGTGTCAAGCCTGTTCGCTTTTCCACCGTACAACTGCGTTGATATAACGACGTATATGGGCGGCAGCATCCCGCTTGCAATCGGCGCGTATTTGGCGGGCTATCATGATGTCTGGGCATTAACCGGCGACTTCTCTTTCATCGCTGCGGGACACCTGGGTCTGCCGGAAGCGGTGCAACGAAAGATCCCGCTGAAGATAGTACTATTTTATAACGGCAAAACAGAGACAACCGGCGGGCAGCCTATTCCAGAAGGTACACTTGAACGTATCGTGAGTGGGTATGGCGATTCTGTAAGATATATCAATGACCCACAAGATCGCCATGAGATCGAGTCCGTACTACGTGAAGCAGCCAACGCGAACGAGCTGCGAATAGTAATTTCGGACTACCGAGATCTGTGAAAAACGGAAAACCGGGGGATATGCCCCCAAAAAGTATAGGGGGCAAGTACGAGCGGTGGCTTAAAAATAGCTTGCCCTACCCCTATACGCCGCACGCCCTCGTGGTCTCATCGTTTTTCTTTGTGGCTGTTCTTTCCACTTTATTCCTACTTTCTTTACATCGGGGAGTCGTTCTTCAGTTATCGTGACATCCCTGAGTCTCATGACGCGTCTGAAACTATCGTGATCCCTGCTTGCGAGGATATTAATTGCTCTCCCTTCTTCCCCTGCTCGTGCCGTTCTCCCTATCCGATGAATATAATCATTGCTGTCCTTCGGAATGTCGTAATTGTAAATATGCGACACACCAGGGATATCTAGACCTCGTGCGGCGACATCGGTGCAGACAAGAACACAGACGTTCTGAGCATGAAATCGCTGCATTACCCTATCTCTCTTATCCTGAGTCAATCCGCCATGAATGGCCAGCGCATCGATTCCCGCAGCTTTGAGGTTGTTGGCCACAAAGTCTGTATTCTTCCGCGTATTGCAGAAGACCATAACCAGCCCCGCCTTTTCATGCTTCAATAAATGGACTAACAACGAGAATTTCAGATTGTCAGGGACGTCATAGTAAAACTGCGTTAACTTTGTCGGATCGACATACGGTTCTGCAGCAACTTCAACAGGCGCCCTCATATATCTCTGCGCGAGCTGCGCTATCTCTCGTGGAATGGTCGCGGAAAACAAGAGCGTCTGCCGCTCTCGCGGGCACTCTCGTATTATCTGCTTCACATCATCGATAAAGCCCATATCCAGCATTCTGTCCGCTTCATCTAACACCAGTGTGTTCACCGAGCGTAAATTGATTGTCCTTCTTCCTATATGGTCTAAAATCCTACCTGGGGTTCCTACAACCACATCCGCTGTCCTTAACTGCTCCATTTGTGGATTGATCGACAACCCGCCAAAAATCGCAATGATCTTTAACGGCTTGTACTTCGAAAAAACCCTTAACGCAGCAGCCACTTGCTGTGCCAGTTCCCGTGTTGGCGTTAATACCAACGCCTGAATTCCATCTCCTTTCTTAGCTTTCTGGATGATGTCCGCTGCAAAGGCAAGCGTCTTTCCAGAACCCGTTGCCGCGCCCGCGATAACATCCTCTCCCGTAAGAATTAACGGAATCGACTTCTCCTGTATCTCTGTTGGCTTTTCAAACTGTTCATCTTCTATTGATTTCAAAATAGGCTCAATAATACCTAGCTTTCTAAAATATTCCATTCTTTTCTATTCAAGAAAAAAGTCTAAACCTCTCTCTTATCTACCTCTCTATGCTATATGTTTCAATTACCACTATATAAAGGTTGTAAGCACAATTCTATGAATCTTCGATTCTAACGTAACGCGCAGCACCCGATCTCTGGCCGGTAATCCGGTGACCCACCCGCCAGCTATCCGTTCTTCTTTTTTATGAAGGTCATCAAACGATACAACGGCTCTGTCAGTTGTACCGGAGAGAACGAACGCATCTCTCTAATCCCTGAGAGCACTATTACAGCATTGGTATCCGCATGCGAGCAAACGCGCTTTTTCAGCGCGGGCCTGTTCAGTGTGGTGTGGATTGCCCCCTGAGATCGCCACAATCCTCTCAACGTAAGTGAGATCTCCGCCGCTCGAAGGTCATTATCCGTGCTGCTTCTACGGGTGTCAGCGGCTCTTCGGCTGCTGAATAGGTACTGTGCCAGTTCTGAGGTTGGGCACCAGGCAGGGGATTATACGGCCGTGTGCGAAACAGGCGACTTCTACGACGTTCAACCAAAACGCTCACGATTTCGAACGTCATGCAATATATGCAACAGTTTTTAATTGATCGGGCCATATCTTTAATGTCAGAGCGAGAAATAGATTATTCATGCATGCATGATGAGTGAGAGGGGGAAAAATGGGATTAAAAGAAGGTTTTGAGAAGCTATTTGTGAAGAAAGAGGGAATAAGTGACGCGGATGATTATCAGGACTTGGACTTAGGGGAGTACGAAGAGGAGCTCAGGGAAGAAGAAGGCGTACGGATGTACATAAAACTCGCGGAATTAACAGGGTTATATGACATTCCCGATTTGAAGAAGGAGATCTACGGAGGTAATATCTTAATTCTGGACATATCCCTGGCGAAGCAGGACAAGGTGCTGGTAGAGAAGGCGATAAAAGACTTGAAGATGGCGGCATTCGATGTGGGCGGAGACATCGCGGGCATCTCGGATGACCAGGTGATTGTAGCGCCATTAGGCATTAAGATCGAACGGAAGAAGCTGACCAGGAAGTAGCGTAGCGTAGCAGCCTCCTTTCTTTCTGGCTGCTGTGCAGGGGAGTTACCGTGCCGTGAAAGAGACTTGTCCACTCTGTGGGGCAGAAAGCGAATCACAGGTTGTACCCTACGACATTCCCTTCTTCGGTGAAGTGATGATATTTACCTTGGTTTGCCCCTCGTGTGGCTATCACGCTACCGACGTACTGACGCTCGCGGAAGCGAAGGAGAAACGATGCGAGCTGGTGGTTTCGTCGACGGAGGATGTTAATGCAATCGTCGTGCGGTCTTCGTCCGGAACCATTGAGATCCCGGAGTTGGGCGTAAGCGTGGAGCCGAAGCGCGGAGAAGCTTTTATATCCACGGTAGAGGGCGTGCTGAAGCGTGTGGAGAACGTGTTGATGATGCTGGCCAGAGATGGCGCGAGCAAGGAGCGTGCAGATGAGGTTCTGAAGCAGATATCAGAAATAAAGTTGGGTAAAGCGAGTATGACGTTAATAATCGAAGATCCTACGGGTAACAGCGCGATAATTCCCAATAAACTTTTCTATAAAAAAGAAGAGGGTACTTAATAGATAAACAAACTCATTCTTAGGTGGTTATTGCGATAAAAGAGAGTGTAAGAGGGCGTAAAAATGGGTATGCGGGATTCGATGGAGAAGAACATAAAGGTAGAGTTCGTGAGCAGGGAACCTGTTGAAGAGCAAGCGATAGAGATGGTGGAGCGAAAGGGGCTCGGCCATCCTGACAGCTTATGCGACGGCATTGCAGACGCGGTGAGTGTAGCGCTGTGTAGAGAATATCGGGAAAAGTGTGGTGTGATTCTGCATCACAACACGGATAAAGTGCAACTCGCTGCCGGCAGATCACAGCCGCGATACGGTGGCGGCGAGGTCATTTCGCCAATCTACATACTGCTGGGTGGACGGGCAACGCGCGTGTTTCAAGGCGAGGAAATCGCCGTTGATATCGTGGCCATCCGTGCGGCGAAGGAGTATTTACGAAACGTCAGGAACCTGGACGTCGAAAGTCACGTGATCGTGGATAGCAAGTTGGGAGGAGGTTCTTCGGATCTTATCGAGGTCTTCAAGGGTAACAAGAGCGAGAAGGAGAACGAGAACGAGAACGCAGAGCCGAGTGTGCCGATGGCGAACGATACCTCTTTTGGCGTTGCGCATGCGCCGCTTTCCGAGACGGAATCGATAGTGCTCAATGTCGAGGAGAAGGTGATGGCGGAGTTCAGAGACAAGGAGAAGGCGATAGGCGAGGACATGAAGGTGATGGGACTGCGTGAGCGAGACAGGATAACGTTGACAGTGGGTGACGCGTTCGTCTCCAAATACGTGGACGATTACGATCACTATATAGAGACAAAGCACCGGTTAAAGGAGTTTATAACCTGCGTCGCGAACGACTATACCGCATGCGACGTCAACGTGCTGGTGAACATGGCAGACATGCCCAAATCGGTTTATCTTACGGTGACGGGCACGTCGGCGGAGATGGGTGATGACGGCGCGACGGGCCGTGGTAACCGGTGTAACGGACTTATTACGCCCAACAGACCGATGAGCCTGGAGGCAACCCCGGGAAAGAATCCGGTGAACCACACGGGGAAGATTTACAACTTGCTCGCCAATCGGATAGCCAGCGAGATCGTTGAGAACGTCGATGGGATTCGTGAAGTACGACTCCAGATCCTCTCGGAGATCGGTCGACGGATAGACGATCCAAAAGTAGCAACCGCGCAGATTATCCCGCTGAGCGGTGTGAACAGGGAATGGCTGGAGAAGAAGGTGCAGCGCATCATCGACGAAGGGCTCTCGAGCGTATCGGAGATCACGAAGAAGGCGACGAGGGGGGAATTAAGAACGTTTTAATGCTTCACACACTTTATTAGTTCTTTCAAGCTTCTCGTATTGAGCACGTCCTTTGGTTCGAGCCAGCCGCGCCGAGCGGTTGCTACGCCATACATCCGCACATCCCGCATCTGCGTGGTCGCATGCGCATCCGTGGAGATAGCGACTAAAACGCCGTATTCTTTCGCCATCTTGCAGTGGAGATCGTTGAGGTCAAGCCGTGTCGGGAACGAGTTCAGTTCCAGCGTGGTCCCCGTGTCCTTTGCAGCCGCCATAAGCTGCTCCATATCCACTTGGTACGGGTCCCGTTTGCCTAACAGCCTACCGGTAGGGTGCGCAATGATATCTACGTGCGGGTTCTCCATTGCGGTGACGATCCGCTTCGTCATCGCCGGGCGGTCTTGCGAAAATTTTGAGTGGACAGCACCCACGACTACGTCCAGAGCTTTTAATATCTCATCAGAGAAATCCATGGAGAAATCTGACTTTATATCCACCTCGACTGCATTGAGCACCCTGAATTTAACTCCTTCTTCTTCAAATCGCGTGTTCACCCGTTCTATTTCTTCCAGCCGCTTCGGTATTTTCTCCTCGTTCAAGCCGCCTGCGACGCCCACTGCAGGGGAATGGTCAGCCACGGCGATATACTCGTAGCCTAACGCGAGCGCAGCTTCCGCCATCCCCTCTATACTGTCCCGCCCGTCACTCCAGTTGGTATGCACGTGCAAGTCGCCCTTGAGATCGCTGAGCTCGATCAACATCGGTATTCTGTTCTCCTTCGCTGCTTCTACCTCTCCTCGATCTTCCCGCAGCTCAGGAGGAATGTACGAGAGCCCAACACTCGCGAACACGTCCTCCTCATGCTCACCGCCAATCCGTTCCTCACCGCGGAAAACGCCGTATTCGTTTATCTTCAGCCCCTTCTTCACGCCTAACTCCCGTATTCGTACGTTATGGTGCTTGGAACCGGTGAAATAATGTGCCGCCGCGCCGAAGGAAACCGCCTCCACCACACGCACGTCCGCGTTTATACCGTTGATGATAATCGAGGATTTCGTTGTGCCCTTTGCGATCACGTCCTCCACACCGTCAAGGCTTGTAAATGCATCCATCACCTCGTTAGGCCGTTTCGAGACGACCAGTATGTCGATGTCGCCGATCGTCTCACGCATTCGTCGCAAACTGCCTGCTATTATTAGCTGCTCCACGGCATCCAACTTCTTCAGTTCGTTAACGATCGATTCGGCGTAGGGAAGCGCGACGGACAGCAATGCACGGCCTTGATAACCCCGGTATTGCGCTATACCCTTCACAATGTTCTCCTCCACCTTGGCGCCGAATCCCGGAATGCCAGCTAACTGATGCGATTTCGCAGCCTGCTCCAATTCCTCTATATTCGTTATACCAAGCTCCTGATGCACCTTCGCGATCGTCTTGGGGCCGACACGCGGTATGGCTAAGAGCTCGAGCAACTCCGACGGCATTTCCTGTTTCAATTCGCGGTGCTTCTTGCAATCGCCGGTCTCTGCGATTTCGACGATCTTCTTCGCAATACCTTCGCCAATACCCGGGATCTGCTTCAGCTCTTTCACGCCGCCGCGCTCGGCGATCACCGTTAAGTCCTGGATGAGTGTTTCGATCGTCAGTGCGGCCTTTCGGTACGCGCGTATCTTAAAGGCGTTCTCGCCTTTCACTTCCAGAATATCCGCAATCTCGTTAAAAATTCGTGCTATATCGAGGTTGTGCATCTCTTACTATTGCTAACTAACTCCAGGAATATTTAAATTATCAGAAGCCACTATTTCTTCCCTCGAATGGTACGCTTCTACAGAAGCCTGATAGCGTACAAGAAGCGTTGAATTCGGTATTGGGAAATAAAAAGAGGAGAATAATTACCGTTTCCTCGGGATTTGACTCATTGCAACTGGCGTTAGGGTTTTTTGAAAGTGTGGTTATTTTACATGCACATCCAACCGATAAAAACTTTAATCGGGAAATCCGTGAGGATTTAGAGATAAATTGCCCCACATCCAATTATTCTCAAAAACAGAGGGAGCCCCTTATAAAAGTCTGCCCGTGTTTACGGAGTAATTTACCCTATAAAAATCATTGATGGCTTAACTTAATATTAATGTATTTCCCTTATCTCTTTTTGACGATAAAATGAACGTTGCCGTATCAGATTTGAGTAGGCTGATTTCAGGAGATGAGGCTTGCCTCTTTAAGATTTGGTATAAAATGAGGCACAAAGAAGCTACAGCACAACTAAGTAAGAGTTTGGTTCAGTGGAAGATCAACCACACTAAAATGCTGAAGGATCTGAGTAATGGACTGGAAAAAAGAGGCGGAAGAATTAAAAAGGAAGAATATGTAAAATTGGATGTTTCTGGAGGGACATTAGTCGGTAGAGTAGATTTATTACACATTGCAGATGACGAAGTTGTAATTTACGATTGCAAAGGTGGTAGGCAAAGTGCCAGTCATCATGTACAAATGATGATATATTTGTATATGGTTGATAAATTAGATCTATTCGAAGAGAACCCACTGAGAGGGGTGATACACTATGAAGATGCAAATATTAGCTACAGTTTAAGTGACATATATGACGATCTGCCATCAGAAATTGGAGAATACACCAATATTTTAATGAGTGATTCACCGCCATCTGCATTTGTTGGTGCTAGTTGTGAATGGTGTAATATAGAATGTGAAGAAAAAGAGGTGCTGTAAAGTAAGAATAAACTCTGGTGATGATATGTTCTTGAACTCTTTTGATATTAGTGGCGTCGAACAAGAGATCTCATGTAGTTTGTACAGTGTTGATGGGCTACCACAAAGCAATGAAATTTTTTGGAAACTTAAGTACTGTGCGAGATCTTTTGGCAATTATTTAAGATCATATGCAACAGATTATTTCTATGAAGGGAAACCTTGCGTTCTTTTGCTGGGAAATTATGAAGATAAAGCTCCATTTTACGTAGACAACGTATATGAACTCAAATTTCTCAAAGAATATACATTAGATTTCTCAAAAAAAACGGATCGAGAAGCCTTTAGAGATCTCTTATATTCTGGTATTAGAAATAAGCTTGAAACCAAGCATAAATTTTGGGGAAAATACAACACTTACTACATGCGTAATCCAACGGTAGAACGAGGCGAGTTTGAACTTTATCAAGGGGTAGTTTTTCGAATTGATTTCTACAAAGGTTTTATGCTGACTTTAGACCCAACAACGAAAACTTTGGAATCGCAAACTTTGAAACAGAAGATGGACGAAATCGGGATAACTAAGCTTACTTCGGAATTAACAGGACATAAATTAGTCGAATGTTTTCCTGATACAAAAAGGGGATGCCGATTCCATGCCGTATCCTCTAAAAAAGCGTCTGAGAAATCTTTCCTTTATAAAGGGAGGCTTACAAGTGTTTTAGAATATCATAGGGATATTAGAAAAAGACCGGATATTGCTGAATTAATCAATCCGAATGAGAATGTAATTTTAATAAAATATTACGACAAACAAAGAGAACCATATCGGGAAGCCTCATCACTCCTGAAGTCTACTGTGGGCACAGAGGATATCCCTAATTCAATCCAAAAGGACTACATTTTCCTTGACCCTGAAAGACGTTGGGAATTAACGAAACAATTACTCAACTTTTTCACTCCAATTAAACTGGGCGAGTATGACATAAACGTTGATCTTGATGGTAAATCTGAAGGAAAATTTCAATTCGATACTTTAACGCTGCCAACATTAGAGTTTGGAAATAAGGCTTTTTTAGAGGCTAATGATGAGGATCTAAGAAATTGGGACTTTAAGAAAAAAAATCTTCTAAAAGACTTTGGTCCATACTCTATACCTAGGTTTCTGGACACATTTGTTTTATTTCACTCGGGAATTGTTTCTAGAGCGGATGCCATACAATTTTACGGTGACATTAAACACGCATTTAATAAGTATCTAAAGTATTCTCTACCAGAAAGGATCCAAATTATGAGCTATGAAGACCGGGGAGAAATAGAGACTTGGTTATCTGACTATAGTCAAAAATTAAGCGGTGCATTAGCATTGCATCGCTGGGAAGACGGCAGCTATTTTTATCTTAAGAAGGTTTTGAAAAACATTCCTCTTCAGTGTTATCGTTCTTCTTCCCTCAAAACAAGGGGAGAGGTTTTGAGAAAGTATAAAAATATGATTTTTGTAACTGCAGTAGGATTTGCTGCTAAAATGGGATTTAAACCCTGGGTTCTACAAACGCAATTATCAGCCGATTGTTATATAGGTCTTGATGTTGGTGGTGATAGGTCCCACGTGATGGGGAACTGCTACATAATCGATAAAAGCGGAACTTACATGGAGATCGGGAAAACAATTCCACAACGGGGGGAAGCCATCAGTGAAGACACGATGGTTGAAATTGTTTCCGATGCTATTTTTGATTCAATTAGAAAATACAAAGACGAATCGGCGAGGATTAAGTCTATAGTTATTCACAGGGATGGCGAAATTAGAAAAAGTGAGAAGAACGGCATAAGCGATGCCATCTCCAGATTGAAAAAAGAAGGGTTACTTCCCGAAGTAATTAATTGCTATGGCGTTGAACTCCGAAAACTCAACCCCTTTCGGATTTATGAGGGTGACAATGAAACTGCACAAATGTGTGGGATAGGGTCGGTTACCCTATTGAGCAATAGCGATGCAATCTTAGCAACTACTGGTGCCCCCTCACTCACACAAGGAACTGCAAATCCCCTGCTTACCAAGGTTGTCAGTTTTGAGGGAACTTTTGACATAAAAGAAGTTTGTAGAGATGTTCTCTATCTTTCTGAACTTAATTGGGGCTCTCCACTCAGAGGCATGAAAATGCCAGTAACAATTAAAATAGCAGAAGATGTAATCCCTTTTGCTGAACGAGGCTTTTCACTAGATTATATCCCCTGGTAGGTAGACTCAAGCCTCCGTAAGTTTCTTGAGCCATATAACGTTCAAAGCTGTAATTGGATCCTCATTTAACGTTGATTTTGGGCTATCTAACTCAGAAGCTATTTTTTCCTCTTTATCAACATATATGCGAGGAATATTTTCGCATTCCTTAATGCTTGCATTTATTAAATCATCACAGACTAACATTTGATATAATGTGCTTTCCGGTTCTGCAACATTTTGTTCGTATAGATCATACTTTCTCTCCAAATCTTCAACTACTTCCATGATAATCTCGTTTTGAATAATCCCCTTTAGAACACTAAAATGAATTTTTGTTCTAATTATGTGTGGGGGATGTTCATATCTACCCATTTCATTTTCGAGTAACCTATAGGGGTTGGCACAGAGGTTTTGATGTAAGTATGAAAAAAGGAAAGCAGGGCCCAAAGTTAGAACACCGTAAATATCCGCAAATATCTCCAACATCCAATCATGCCACGTAGTTTTGAACCTTCTGAGTTGTTCCTCTCGCTTCCTTTCCGATTCCTCACCAGGAGTTTTTATGAAATCCCTCTTAACAACTTTGCTCATCTCTTCATAGAAATGTTCAAAGATTGGTCTTTTTTGGTCGTAAAAAGCGTGACCTAACTCGTGAGGAAAGAGAGGCCACAAAAGATAATTTTCCCTTTCAAAAAAGGGAATGAAGAAAAAACGGCCAAATTCATGTTCCTCCATACCAATACTATCCATTACAGAAAGAACACTTCCTAGAATCACCAATAGATCGTTTTTAGCTCCAGTAGAAGTTAAAATCTTCTCTACAAAACTTTCAATTAAGTGGAGTTCCTTTTTAAGTTTTGGATCTTCATGCTGATATTTGTATGTCTCATACAAGTACCAATTCATTTCTAGATATTGGTCTATTAGAACCTCTATATCATCCAATTTCGACAAATACGATTTGTAGAATTCTTTATTCCCAGTTTTTAAAAACAGGTTTTCCAATCTTGGCAGCTCTCCAAATCGTTTTTCAATCTCACTTAAAATAGAAGAAAAAAATTGCCTTTCCTGCGATTTGATTTGGCCAATTTCTCCTTTTACATGATTGAACTTCTTGAGGAGAATGTCCTTTCTAAGTTCGTGCAGTCCACGCACCTAAATTCCTCCTGAGTCTGTCAGACGTGACGAATGTAAGTTGTGAAACTGCAGAGTTAAGGTACAAAAATAAATCGTAACTTACGGTAATATTATTAATATTAGAAAAATCCTCACCCAGACTATCCAACTCCGCAATGCCCTCTTCAAGATTTTCTAATAACATTTTATTTGTAGTCTCACGCAAATTCTTAAGAGAATAAACTAAATCAGCAACAGCATCGTCAAGTTCCCCTGTTTTTTTATCACTAATCATCTCCAGAGTTTCTTTAAGGATGATCAGAAGATCCCTTCCGCGTGACAAATGCCCTTTTAGTTCATTAGGCTCATATCCCAGCTCTGCTAATCCACGATCTTTGGCAGTGTATCTAAGTAAATCTAAGGCTAACTTGGCATTGGCTACTTCTTCAGAGATGCCAAAATTTCTCTTGAGCTTCTTTGTCATTGTCCATGTACTTGTCATGGTTTAATGTCGTATCGACGTTACATATAAACATATCTATTGATAACCCGCGGTCCATTATTATCATGACCTCTTACCTCGTTTGAAGGCTGAAGGAGCGGGCTAAAGCAACGGCAAAGAAGTAAGCTTGGTCAAGCCTTACCTTAAACTTTTACTTTAAGTCCCAACCCCAGCATTGATAGTTTCAAACCGAAGAAAGGCTTCGCCGAAGAAGGCGACCTCAGTGATTACTTTCTGAAATATTTAGACTTTATCAAAAGGTGCCTTCGTGGATACTAAGTCCAGCATGCAGAAGCTGGGTCACTTAAGCCTCTTTCACCATCTCCCTGAAAGCTTCTTCGTTTATGATTGTCACCCCCAGCTTCTCCGCCTTTTCCAACTTTGATCCTGCTTCTTCTCCGGCCACGACATAATCCGTTTTCTTCGAGACGCTCGACGACACGGTCCCGCCTAACCGTTCCACGATCTCCTTCGCCTCCTCCCGCGGCATCGAAATCCGACCAGTGAACACGAATGTCTTACCTGCCAGAATCTTTCCGGCTCCTTTTGCTCCTTCAACTTCCTTCGTTTCGTACTCGACACCCGTTCGTTCCAGCTTCTCCAACAATTTTTTGGTGCTCTCCTGCTCGAAGAATAGGATAATACTGTTCGCGACCTCCGGGCCGATCTCCGGTATGCGTATCAACTCCTCGTAGCGTGCAGTCCGCAACGCGTCCATATCCTTGAACTGAGCCGCGAGCAGTGATGCGGTATGCTCGCCCACATGCCGTATCCCCAGCGCGTGGAGCAGTCGCGCGAACGTCGTATGCTTGCTCGTTTCGAGCGCGGCCAGAATGTTCCGTGCGGATTTGTCGCCCATTCGTTCTAACCCCATGAGTTTCTGTCTCGTTAAGAAGAACAGATCCGCCGCGTCTGAGACCATTCCGCGATCGACCAACTGCTCGATTACCTTTTCACCCAGTCCTTCGACGTTCAGTGCACGTAACGACGCGAAATGCTTTAGCCGTTCCTTCAACTGCGCGCTGCATGCAACGCCGATGCAGCGCACAATCGGGCCCTCCTTGAGCACGTCCGAACCGCAGACCGGGCATCGATCGGGCATCCGGAACTCTCGCTCATCGCCCGTGCGCTTCGATTTGATCACGCTCACCACTTCCGGGATGACGTCTCCTGCTCGCTCCACCACGACGGTATCGCCAATCCGCACATCCTTTCTCCGCAGCTCGTCTTCGTTATGCAAAGTCGCGCGGCTTACCGTCACGCCTGCGATCTGCACCGGCTCCAGCACCGCAACCGGTGTGAGTGCGCCCGTCCGTCCCACCTGCACGAGTATATCGTTCACACGTGTGTATTCCTCGCGTGCCGGGAATTTGAATGCGATCGCCCATCTCGGACTTCGTGAAACCGCGCCCAGCATCTCTTGCTGCGCGATGTTATTCACCTTCACCACGATGCCGTCAATCTCATAATCCAAGTCATCCCGTTTCTCCTGCACCTCGTCATGGTATTGAAACACCTCATTGATATTCTCAAACCGCCGTATCAGAGGACTCACTCGGAAACCTATCCGCTGGAGATACTCCAGCACTTCCCACTGCGCTGAAAACTCCCGCCCTTCTGCTCTGCCAACGCCGTAGGCGAAGAAATCGAGCGGTCGCGAAGCGGTAACCTTCGAATCGAGCTGTCTTACCGAGCCCGCAGCCGCATTCCGCGGATTTGCAAACATCTTCTCGCCCTTCTCGCCTAATACCGCATTCAACGCTTTGAATTTACGCAGCGGTATGTAGACCTCACCACGCACTTCGAGTAAGGATACGGGCGTACCAACGTCATCGTCAGAAAAGATACGCAGTGGAATCGTCTTTATCGTCCGCAGATTCTGCGTTATGTTCTCGCCCGTCGTTCCGTCCCCGCGGGTGCTGCCGACGGTGAACACGCCGTTCTCGTACACGAGTTCCATCGCCAACCCGTCTATCTTCGGCTCCACCACGTACTCTAGCTCCGCTTCGCCTCCCAGCAGCCTTCGTACCCGGTCATCGAAGTCCCGCACGTCCTCCTCGGCCGTCACACTCTTCAAACTCAGCATCGGTATGCTGTGCTCGTAGGTGCCGAACTCCTCTAATGGCTTCGCGCCGATCCTCTGTGTCGGCGAATCAGGCGTTACTAACTCCGGGTACGTGTGTTCAAGCTCCTCTAATTCGCGAAATAGTCTATCGTACTCGGCATCTGAGATCTCAGGCGCGTCCAATACGTAATAGCGGTAATTGTGATAGTGTAACTCCGTCCTCAAATCCTCTATATGCTTCTTTACTGCTTCCTTTTCACCCCCACCGCTCATAATTTATATATTTGTCCGAGAATAATAATACAGAGAGGTAAAGACCACTATGGCAGCGGAGAAGGAGAGGGAAGAGACGTTAATACCCGGCACGGAATACTTAGCGAGCGGTGTCCATATCGGCACGCAGCAAAAGACCGGCGACATGAAGCGATTCATTTATCAAGCGAGACCGGACGGCTTGTATCTGTTGGATATAAAGGTGATGGACAAGCGACTGCGGACAGCGGCGAAGTTCTTGGCTAATTACGATCCGGCTTCGATTCTGGTTGTATCCGCACGCGAATACGGACATCACCCGGTGAGCATGTTCGCTAAGGTTACCGGAGCAAAGGCGATCGTCGAGCGATTCATTCCCGGGACGTTAACGAATCCTGGCAGTGCGTACTTCATCGAGCCTTCCATACTGATTGTGACCGACCCGATGACCGATGAGCAGGCTTTAAAAGAGGGTGTGAGTGTCAATATCCCCATCGTGGCACTCTGTGACGCTAACAATTCTACCTCTACTATCGATCTTATCATTCCCACGAATAACAAAGGTAGAAAGGCGCTTGCCACCGTTTACTGGCTGCTTGCTCGCGAGATGTTACGGGAGCGGCATCGTAAAGCGGGTAACGAAGCCGAATTCAGCTTCGATTATTCTGCAGAGGATTTTGAAGCCGCAATATAATATATGCGCTAAGCTGAAGCTAAAAAAAGCTAAAATAAGCAAGCTAAAAGGCGAGTATGAGAAGACCGGTAGTAGCTGGTTCCTGGTATGAAGGCGAGAAGGGGCAATTGGAAAAACAGCTACGAGAATTATTCTCCGGCTTACCCCGAGAAGAGAACGAGGCTATTATCGGGGCCGTCGTGCCGCATGCGGGCTATATGTATTCAGGTGGCGTAGCGGCGACTGTCTACGCTACGTTACCGCCAGCGGACATCTTCGTCATTCTCGGCACGAATCACCAGGGTATCGGATCGGTTCTTGCGGTTTCACGGGAAACGTGGGCGACTCCGTTGGGAGAGGTGGAAGTAGACGAAGCGTTCGTCGATGCGCTCCCGAAACGGATTATCGACGTGGACGAAACCGCGCATCGCTACGAGCATTCCATAGAACTTCAGATCCCGTTCCTTCAGTTCCTGTTCGATAAAACGTTCCGCGTTGTTCCTATTAGTTTCGGGTTAATAGACATAGATACTGCGAGAGAGGTGGGGGAGAATCTGGCAGACACGATCAAGCAAATCGATAAAAAAGTGGTCATTATTGCTTCCTCGGACTTCACGCACTACGAACCTGACGGAATAGCAAGAGCGAAGGACGAATACGTGATCGAGGCGATAAGAGAGTTGGACGTGGCGAAGTTCTACAAGCGGGTGTACGAACGAAACGTGACCGCATGTGGCGTTGATCAGATAGCTGCAATGATGCACGCCGCGAAGAAACTCGGTGCAACGGAAGGGCGGGTGACGAAATACATGACCAGTGGTGACATCATCGGTGATCGGTCCAGTGTCGTGGGCTACGGCGGCATTATCATCGTGTAATTACTTATTTATCTATCTATCGTGGCTTGTGCTGTGAAACGGAGGTAGTGCTTATGGAGAGCGGAAAAGACCTAAACTTGTTTCCGACCTGCAGGGTTTTTTTTGACGAGTTTTTGAAGAGCGATTTTATTTTACAAGAGGATGGAAGTACGTTTCTCGTCACGCCCACCGGTGCACGGTGCAAGGAGCTCTTTGGCGTTGGGGAAGTGGAAGAAGTAGAAGCGCGAGGGAACATAGTCAGACTCAAGCTAAACGACTTGACTGCGACGCTCTCTCTCTACGCGAGCAGACGAATCCTTGGGGGCGATATAACTGCGCATACAGAGCTTAAGAGGCCTTTTATCGCGTTCCGCGGCACTGTGCACGTACGTGAGAGCGCAGGAACAAGAACAAAAATTATGCTACTGGCAGAAGAAGTCGGAACGGTAGAGGAACGTGTAAGAAACGGCTGGATATTGAACACCGCACGGAGGACAATGGAGCGGATAGATGCATTGCGCATAAGCCCTTCAGCGTTGCCAAATAAAGAGGCAAACGAGTTTTCGGGTCTGGGTGGTGGTAAAGAGCTTCAGGAGCATTATGCCCTTGACGATGATACACTGGACGCCTTTGCGAGCATGGCGATAAATGCCGTAACACGCATGTGGCTGCAGTACCACACCAGGGCAAAGGAGCTGGTAGTCGGGCTACTGAAGAAAGCGGGCAAGAGCGGTGTGGCACGAGAGCGGTTAGTGAGCGCATTGAAGACACAAGGTTTCAAAACGGAGTGGGTAGAGGAAGTAATTGAGGAGCTTATTGTGGAAGAGATCTGCTATGAGCCGAAGGCTGGCGTTTTAAAAGTCTTCACTTCTTCAAAAAATCCCGTACTAACTTGATCGCGCACAAATCGCCGCAGATGGAGCACGCATCGCTTTCCGAAGGTCTGCTCTTTCTTATGCGCTGCGCTTCCTCGTGATCAATCGCGAGTTCAAACTGCCGATCCCAATCTAAATTTTTGCGTGCGTGCGCCATTTCGGCGTCTATTTCTCTCGCACGGTCGCGCTGCCCCGCTTTTACAAGGTCTACCACATGCGCTGCTATCTTCGTGACGATCGTGCCTTCCTTAATGTCTTTCACTGAGGGCAACGCTAAATGCTCTGACGGCGACACCATGCAGAGGAAATCCGCACCGTACATGCCGGCAACCGCGCCTCCGATTGCGCTCACCAGATGGTCGTAGCCTGGCGCGATGTCCGTAACCAGCGGCCCTAAGAGATAGAGCGGTGCGAAATCCGTGACGTGCTTTATCACCTTTACCGACGCCTCTATTTCGTCCAGGGGCACGTGACCCGGGCCTTCGATAAGTGCCTGAACGTCTGCTTCTCGGGCACTTCGTACGAGTTCGCCAAGTGTAATGGCTTCCATAAATTTCGCGCGGTCTGAAGCATCAGCAATACAGCCGGGTCGCATGCCGTCGCCCAAGCTGAGCGTCAACTCGTACTCCCGTGCGAGCTCCAGAAGATACTCGTATTCCGCATAAAACGGATTCTCGCGTTCGTTGTGTATCATCCAGGCAATGAGGAACGCGCCACCGCGACTCACCACGTCCAAGATGCGTCCACTACGCCTCAAGCGCTCCAGCGCATTGAGATTCACGCCCGCATGGATCGTAACAAAGTCTATGCCATCTTCCGCATGCTGCCGCACGGCGTTGAACATGTCGTCCGAACTCATATCCACGACGGCTCGTACGTCCGCCTTCTCTAACGCCGCCTGATAGATCGGCACCGTCCCCATGGGCACGTCTACCGCCTTCAAAATCATCCTGCGCGTTTCATCAAGGTCGCCGCCGGTCGAGAGGTCCATTATCGTATCGGCACCGTATTGTACCGCAACCGTCGCCTTCTCCACCTCGTCATCAAGGTTAACGTAGTCTTTTGACGTCCCGACATTCACGTTCACCTTCGTGCTCATTCCTTCGCCAATCGCTTTGAGCGCTATCGCCCTGTTCCCAGCTTCATCTCTTCGCTTTGCGTTCCTCGGAATGGCCACTCGCCCAGCGTCGAGCAGTCTTCGCAATTTCTCCACGCTCGTACCTTCTGCTATGGCCACTCGCTCTAATTCGTGCTCCTCCCATTTGACGCTGGTAAAACTGCTCATTTTTAACGCGTTGCTCTTCCTTTTTTTCCTGTTACTGAACGTACTTATTAATTAATTTGAGGCTCTTTGTATAAACTTTTCCAGGCCAATCGCCTTAATATCCAACTTATTTCGTTTTTACGATGTCGGGCACTTTTCCCCACGTTGCCAGCGTGTCCTTATAGATCACCAACGCACCTTCAATGCCGTCTACGTGGTTGATTGCACGGAACGCTTCTTTAATCGATTGCTCGTCCGTGACAGTATTACAGAGCGCAGTAGCGGCGGCATCTGACAGCGCCGCACTCTTACTAATCACGGTTGCGGCATCCGCGGTTCCGAAGCTGATAGAATGCCCGACCGTTCCAGAGGACGTGCATATACCTGTTAAAGCGGGCGAGGGTTTTATCCGCAGCGCAAGCGTGTTCGAAAATTGGCTCTCGCCCGCGTAGATCCCCACAAGCACCTCGCGATCGTTAATTAATGCAATATCCCCGCCATTGTCCACCATTGCGTACGTCGCGCCGGCATCACGCATCGTCTCCACGGCGAACTCGGCTAACGTGCCTGCAACCGCAGCCATCGGCCCTATGCCAAATCCACTCGCAGCGTCTATCATTCTTCGCACGACCTCTGGGATCTCGCCCGTTTCTCGAGTACCACCAACTTCAACTTCTGTCCGGTACCGTTCGAACGTTACGAGGAAATAAGGATGCCAGCGTACGAACCGTTCCAAATCTCGCCTTCGCTGTCTTATTTCCTCCTTTGCTATCTCGATATACCTCTTTTCATCCGCAGTTATCCATACGAACGTCTCCTTTAGCCTGAAGCTCTCCTTCATCTCCGCTCCTGTCGCTGTATTTTAAATAACCTCAATACCCTTTAATTACCTACCAGCTCTGGCATGTTATTACGTTAGTTAGGGAGCGCATCTAACGAGTAAGAGCGCTTCACACAGTATTCCCAAGTTCCGAATGATACCCGCTAAGAAGATGAAAGCTGATGAAGAAGAACTCTGCAGCACGTTACGAGAGCTCTTACGCGCTGCAGTGGCAAAGAACGATGCAGAGGCGCTGCTGCTTTCCGGCGGGTTAGACACGAGCATTTTGGCCGCTCTTTCGAACGATACGAGTAGAATGAGCAAGAAGGCACTTACCGTCGTTCTGGCGGGGGCTCGCGCGCAGGATCTCGACTATGCACAGAAAATAGCACGGAAGTTCCGGTATGAGCACCATGTGATTTGCATAACAGAAACCGAGGCATTGGAAAAGCTGCCGGACGTAGTAAAAGCAGTGAGAAGTTTCGATCCTGCGCTTCCTAACGATTTGACCATCTATGTCGCGTTAGAAGAAGCAAAGGCGCTCGGAATAAGAAGTTTAATGACCGGCGATGGCGCGGACGAGCTTTTCGCGGGGTATTCGTACATGCACGCGCTCTCCCCTGACGCATTAAGCCGGTATATTGAGACTATCTTGAGGACGATGTGGTTCTCCTCGAACAAGCTCGGAGCTTCTCTCGGCGTGGAGATTAAACAACCGTATCTCGATAAAGAAATTATTGACTTCGCACGTGATGTGGATCCTGCGCTGAAGGTAAGGGAGCGAGACGGTAGAACATACGGCAAGTGGCTATTACGAAAAGCATTTGAAGCAGAATTGGGGGAAGTGGCCTGGCGAGCAAAGGAGCCAATCGAGTTTGGTTCAGGCACAACACAGCTCCGGGACGTTATCCAGCGGAAAATTTCTGATACCGAATTTGAGGATAAGAAACGGGAATACGGGCTGGAATTCATGAATAAAGAGCATCTCTATTTCTACGAAATCTACAGAACGGTTGTGGGCGAAGTACCGAAGCCTGGGGCGACCGGAAAGAAGGTATGCCCCCTCTGCAAAGCGGAACTGCCGGGGAAAAAGTTACATTGCAACATCTGCGGCTTCTCCTTTCCCCTCAGTCGGTACCTTGAAGGAACGCATTAGCGTAATGCGATTGCCAGTAGGCAGAGCGATCAAAAAGGGAATCTTATAAGTAGCTGTTAGGGCGTTGGTTATAAGCATGTACCGGCGAGAGGACGGTGAGCCCGAATAAAGATGCATCCGCTTGCTTATGAGTACCTGAAGAAGGTGCTGGACGAAAAGAAACTTGTCGGACCGGATGAAGAATGTGATTATTATCCCTGCCATTTCACGGGGCAGGATTGCACGTGGTGCTTCTGCCCGTTTTATCCCTGTGAGGACGAGCAAGTCGGTGGTAAATGGGTGGAGAAGGAGGACGGTAGCCGCATCTGGGGCTGCTCAAAGTGTTTCTGGATACATTGCTCGGACGTTGCGAAGGCACTATTGGCAGAATTCAACAGAATAAGATGTGGAATAGCGACCGTTGACGAGATCGAGGAACGGCCAGAAGAACTCAAGAGAATATTCTCACGGTTAAAAGAGAAATATCCACCGACACCGTAAAAATGAATTTCCTCATTGATCATATCCTTATCATCATTATTGCTCTCGCTATCGATCTGACCGTAGGCGACCCTTCCGAGAAGCTGGACAGATTTTATCCCGTTGTATGGATAAGCCGGCTGATGTATTTTTTTGACCGAAGGACGAAGCGAGGCGATCCAAAGAAAGAAAGAATGCTTGGTGTGGTGTATCCCTTACTCATACTGACGATTTTCGTTTCGCCATGCCTATTGCTCTTTCGTGCTCACAGCGATTTGGTATACATCGTTGTTGGCGCGCTCGTCTTCAAGATGACCTTCACGATCAAGGGTTTGGAGCGATTCGGCCGTGATGCAATGGCAGCAGCTGATTTGGAAGCGAAAAGAGCCGCTGTGGGGAAGATAGTCAGCAGAGACGTGAAGGCCTCGGATAGGGTGCATCTCGACTCCGCAACGATCGAATCGGTAGCGGAGAACCTCACCGATAGCGTTATCGCGCCGTTCTTCTATTTCGCGCTCTTCGGCGTTTGTGGTGCCATGGGTTATCGCGTGTTCAATACTCTGGACGCCGTTGTTGGCTACAAAACCGAAAAATACCTCCATTTCGGCAGGTTCTCGGCAAAAACGGATGACGTGCTGAGTTACCTACCAGAACGGATTGCAGCAACTTTAATATTGCTAATGACTCCTTCAAATTGGAGAGAGTTTCGAGCAGTTAATGTACCCAAAGGAGTTCATTTGACAATAGCGGCAATGAGCCTCGCATTACGCGTAAAGCTGGAGAAAGAGGGGCATTATGTCGTAGGCGGACAATTTGAGCCGGCATCAGACGAGCATATAGAAAGCGCAATACGCGTAATGGAGCTGTCCTCAATTCTCTTCGCCTTTGTTTGTCTCGCGGTGCTTCTGCTTCTTTATTTCTACTCTCTTAATCGCTTCACCATCTTCACTGCTGCTTCTACCGCCCTCTTTGCATAATCCACTCGTTCCTGCGCTTCTAACCTCGTCATTCCCGGGCCTGCAACACCCAAACTCACTGGCTTATCGTACTCCAGTGAGAGGTCCATGATCTTCCTCGTCAATTGCGATGCGATTACCTCGTCATGCCCCGTCGCGCCTTCAATGATGCAGCCAAGCGTAACGACCGCATCGACGTCCCCCTCCGTGAGCATTTTTTTCACCGCTAACGGCATGTCAAAGGTTCCCGGCGTATATGCCGTACGATGAACGGTCGCACCAAGAAACGAAGCGTGCTCCCTACCCAGTATCTCCATCTGATACGTGATGTCCCGATGAAATTCAGAGACGACAAAACCCAATTTTATCTCTCCTTCTTCTTTTCCTTTTGCCATTTTCACTTCACGCTCTCCTATTCTATAAACGTTTTGAATTTTATAAAAGAAGGGCACTTTTCTATAACCCTGTCCAAGCTCAATCTTTTTGCTATTTCCCGCGGGGCTTCACCCCCCTTTAAATATTTCTGCTCGTCGTGCCTCTTAAAAATTTCATCTAAAACTTCTTCAGGCTTACACTCATTCTCAGGATTGTGAATGCCTCTTACTTTTGACCTGAGATAGTCGCCAATTGCCTCTTCATCAGCGAGGAGCCACGATTCTATTGCATGAACTACTACACAAATTTTAACCTCTCTATCCATTTTATCTCTTAAACTCTCTTCTATAAGCCTACCTTTCAAATTTCCCTCTATCTTTGCAGGGTCAGAACAGTGAGAATCTTGGAGGATGATCACTTTCTCACAATCCAGGCCTAACAAAAATTCTGCAAAAACCTTTGCTTTCCTGGGATTAATTGCTTTACGCATTTGCTTTATTTTCGGCTGTACCTGAAGTTTCCGGCAGATTTCCTCTACCACCTTCTCATCAGAAGGACCTTCCACTATAAATCCAATCACGGAGTCCCACCAGTCTCTCCACTGTAAAGCAATTCACCAAGACCTATTTCCTTCAAATGTCTTTTAAGCCTATCTTCATCCTTTAATCTACTCGTCACCGTCTCTTTATTCTTTTTCTCTACTATTATTACATCCTCGGGCTCAACCCAATCGACGAGATAAGGAGAATGCGTGGAGAGGATGATCTGTTTATCCGACTTCTTCAAAACCTCCACTAAAAGCTCAAACAGTCGCGGATGAATAAAGTTCTCCGGTTCCTCAAAACAAACCACGTTCGCCTCTTCGGAAGCGATTGCGGTGATATACGCCAGCAGCTTAAGCGTGCCATCGGAAACCTGGAAGTAATTAAACGGCGAATCAAAGCCTCTTTCTCTTAGCGCTACGTAAGTCTGTCCATCTTCCGTTAACGGTGTCAGAAGCTCGTCTATCTGCGGAATCGCCTGCTTCAGTATGTCCTCTATTCTATCAAAGGTCTTGGGGCGCTCGTTATGCAATGAGAGGAGAACTTGCGCTAAATTTCCCCCGTTTTTATCCAGAATGAGATTCTTCTTGGCCAAATCGGTCCTTCGCATCGCAGAAGTGATGAAATTGTATGATCGCAACGAGTTGAAATACTCTCTTATCTCGGAGTGTTGATAAATCGTAGTGGCCCAGCCGATATTTTGCTTATCTATTTTAATTTTGTCTCCAACATATAATTTCTCTTTATCTATTCCTTCTCTCGAAATCGAGAGAGGATAAGTAAATAGTTCGTTATCAAGTGTGAAATCAATGGTTAACTCTATGTTCTGATTTTCGCCACCGAATACTACACGTTCATAACCGCCTCTTCTTGTTAAGCTCTCAGAAACACTTCCTTGGGCAATTTCGGAAACAAACGCTAAACAATCCAACAAATTGCTCTTTCCGCTCGCATTCGGGCCGATTAAGACGTTGAATTTATCGAGTTCAAGTTCTACGTCTTTCAAGCTCTTGTAGTTCTTTATTTTTAGCTTCTTTATCATTTCTTTCTCTACACTAATTGTATGTTTAGTTAAATAACCCTTTCTATTCACACCCCTATCGGCCCCGCATCCTCAAATCCTTCCCGTTTACCCTGGCCTGCCTCACGCTCCAGTTCCTGCGGTTTGAAGAGCAGTTTGATGACGTTCTGCGCATGCTCTCGCGCACGGCGGTCAGCAAGCCATGCGAGTTCCTTATCGCTCTCTGCCTCGTCTTCATGGACAAAGACCTCGAGGATGTGCGTGGACGTGAGAAGCTGCGCAGTGATAATTCCGGTAGAAGCTTCATGCGCGCACTGCTTATCTATGTCCTTGGGCCCCGGCATCCCCAGCGCCATCACGATATCGCAGCCTCTCTCCTCGATCAGCTTCTTGGACGCCACGGGCAGATCCTTTATGCCCGGGACGGTGTACCGCTCTATCGTTACCGACGCATGTTTCCGCAGCTCGTCTATCGCCGCGGCACCCATATCGTATCGCGCGAATGTGGTATCCGCAATGCCAACTTTCTTCATCTTCCTCTACCTACCCCGCCTCTTATGCTCTCAATCGGTTGGTTAACTCACACAGTTTAAAGCGCTACGAGGACACGCTTTTACGCAGACCTCGCACCGGACACATTTCTCCTCGTCCAAATCGAGGCTCCACGAGGGATCGAACGAGAATACCTTGGTAGGACAGACGGAAATGCACGCACCGCAGTGCACACACCGCCCCTCATCCCAGGCAATCAGCTTCAGTAATGTCCGTACTTCAACCCCTTTCTCCCTGAATAGTTCAGCAACCTGGTCTGCTTGAGACCCCGGAACATCAATGATAAGCTCGCCTCGCGTCGCACTGTCTATGCTTAGTTTCACTCCCGTCTCGAGCACAACCTCAGCCGTATACGGCATTTCATCCAGCGATAGCGGGAACTTCAATAGCAGCTTCATTTATCTGCTTTATATTTCTCTTTCGTTTTTATAAAAGTGTAGGATTGACTGACGGCGAGGCGAGTATGCAGAGCATGAGAGCGCGGATACGGGATTTCGTGGTAACGGAGCAGGATTGGATCTTCTCGGTGGTCAGCTACGATCTAGGCGACGAGGAATTGAACTGTCTCCTGCGCTACGTCCCGGACGAGAAGGGCGAGCGCGTCTCAGAGCGTGGACGATACCGGAAATTGGATTTTTACGAAGCTTATACATTCTTAAAAAAGCACCAGCCGGAATACGTAAAAGACGTGCACGTGGTTCCCAAAGGCGATATAAAGAAGATTTTGAGGCCAGAGGTGCGGCTACCGGTAATCGCGGAGCGAAACGAGCACGCCAGAGCTGTTTACGAACTCCTTGGACAGCATATCCCAAAGGAGCGCATAGGCATTACCGGCTCCTTTTTGTGCGGTCTTAACGGAGCGAATTCGGACCTCGATTTCGTCGTTTACGGGCGTGCGAACTTCGACAAAGCGAGAACGCTCGTTAAAGCTGCGACCGAAGCGGGTTTGCTCACCGGACTAAAAGAAGAATTGTGGCAGCAGATTTACCGTAAACGGAAGCCGGAGTTGAGTTATGAGGAGTTCGTCGCACACGAGCTGAGAAAAGGGCACAGGGGCGCGATTGGCGGCACATATTTCGATATCCTCTACGTGCGTGACCCGAAAGAGTTACAGCAGTTGGATAGACGGAATTATGAACCTGGTGAACGAGCAGGGTATAGAACGATAACAGCAGAAGTAACAGACGCGTCTTTTTCGTTCGACAGTCCGGCGATCTACGAAATCGAGCACTCCGAGGTGAACAAAGTTCTTTCGTTCACGCATACGTATACCGGACAGGCGTTAGCGGGTGAGACAATAGAAGCTCGCGGCGTGCTGGAGCAGACGAAACATGAGACGCGATTAGTTGTGGGCACCACAAGAGAGGCCAAGGATGAATGGATTCGCTCGCGCTCTCTTCACTCACGAATATAAAAAGCTCCCTTGAAAGGACTTTCTTCCTAAGACAAAGTCTCTTTTATTTCTTTTGGTAAAGCTTTTCTTTGTAAGAAATGGTTCATGAACATAAATGTGAAGATACGCGCGGAGAAAGAAGAAGAGAGAAGTTTAGAAATCACGAATGCCGATACCTACGAGACGGTGCTAGAAAAACTGGACATTAATCCCGAAGAGGTTCTTGTGCTGCGCAACGGTAAGCCCGTGCCTGAGGACGAGTTTGTGGCTGATAACGTCGATGCCGACGCGGAGATAACGATCATCAGAATTATATCTGTCGGGTAAACAAACAGTAGCAGCGGTTTACATCCCGTCCAAATCAGCAGGCCGAATCACGCCTTTCTCTGTGATTACCGCTTCGATCAGCTCGAACGGTGTGAAATCAAAGGCAGGATTGTAAACTTTCACGTGAAGAGGTGCGATCTGCCTCTCGCCGCAGAATAAAAGTTCCTCGGGACTCCGCTCCTCGATCTCCACCTCCTTATAACTCCGGCTCGTATCGAACGACGAAAGCGGCGCGGCAACGTAAAACGGTATCCCATGCGCGTTCGCAACCACCGCCTGCATGTACGTCCCTATTTTGTTAAACACGCCTTCCTTCACCACTCGATCCGCACCTACCAGCACCTTATCCACTCGTCCTGCACGCATCACCGCCGCACTCATGCTGTCGGTAATAAGCGTTACAGGGATGTTATCTTGCAGCAGTTCCCACGCGGTGAGTCGTGAGCCCTGATTGAGTGGTCGCGTCTCGCATGCGATTACTTCTATTCGCTTTCCGTTCTGTACTGCCGTTCGTATCACTCCTAGCGCGGTGCCCCAGTCCACACAGGCGAGCCGACCGGCATTGCAATGCGTCAGCACGACATCGCCATCCTCTAAAAGCGCACTTCCATACTCCCCGAGCTTCTTGTTCGTCGCCACGTCCTCCTCTGCAATCCGTTTCGCTTCCGCCAACGCCAATCGTATCATCTCCTGCAAGGTATCTCCACATAGTGCGGCCGCTAACGCTCTATCAACCCCGTACGAGAGGTTTACAGCGGTTGGTCGCGCGTTTCTCAGCTTATGTACCTCCTTCTTAATAGCAGCTTCATCACGCTCGTTCCTGCATGCTAATACCACACCAAACGCGCCAGCCGCGCCTAAAACCGGTGCACCACGCACCTTCAAATCTTTTATCGCATCGATAAGGTCATCCACCTGTGCACACGCTACGATTTTATAATCCGCCGGCAATAACGTCTGGTCTATGAGTGTCACCACGGCCCTCTCATCATCCCACGCTATCGTTCTCATCGTAGCCTCTCACATTTTACCCTAGAGTAAGAGGATAGTTAAACTATGAGTATTTGACGTGTGCGAGCTGCGGAGTGATGTAAACTTCATCTTCTCTTTTCTACTCCGCACAAAGAAAGTTTAATCAAAGTTAGAATGGCCTTTTAGTTTTTTCCTTAGCACAAACCTTTTCTTAGACAGAAAAGTTTTAACAAAAGAATATTTCTGTTTTTCTCTTTTTTAGCACAGGTTTTCTTTATAAGGGGCCAGACCTCAAACTTTCTTTCACAAAACAAAGAAAGTTGGATCAAAGAAACTCAGATGGTTGGATCGAACCTTTTTCTAAAAGGTTTGTAAGAGAGAAAAAAAAACAAAAAAGAGAGGGATAAAAAAATCCCCTCCAAAAACCTTTTTTCTTTTTACTTGTGGTTGGTTTGGTTTTACTTCTTTATCCTCAGTACGAGGTAAGCTACAGCTAACAAGCCTGCAATTGCGAACACCGCTTCAAAGCCTGGTTCTTCAGGCGTTGTTGTTGGTGCTGCGGTTGGTGCTGCGGTTGGTGTTGGCGTTGTTACTGGTGGTGGTGCGGTTGGTGCTGCGGTTGGTGCTGTGGTTGGTGCTGTGGTTGGTGCCGGTGTCGCTGGTGCAGCTGCGCCAATCGTCACCGTTACGGTATCCGTGTTCCCATCGCCGTCATCTGCCTGCAAGGTATACGTACCTTCCTTAGCATCAGTGGTGTCGATGGTCGCGGAGAATACACCGTTATCCTTAGTTTCCCACGCGACTTTTGAAATAGCTGCAGGCAGGTCGGTTGGTCCCGCAAAGGTCGAAATGGTTATCGTGGTATCCGGCTCTCTGTTGGTCTTGCCCGTTATGTTCAAAGGATCTCCAACTCCTACGGACTCGATGGGATCGAATCTCACGTACCCGGACTCAACCTTGAAGGATAACGGCTCCATTATATCATCACTTCCTGCTACACTAACCGTTCTGTCATTGATTATTGCCAGAATCTGACTTTGATCCTTACCTGTGAAGTCAAGGTCTGCTGTTTTTAATTTACCTGCGTCAAGGGGATCCCCGACTTTATCCGTTAAGTCTCCATATACAGCATCACGTCCAGGTGTGAGAACCAACGCTATCCACGTGCCCGTATCTAAACCTTCGTCCATCCCAATATCCTCGGAGAACTCGTCATCAGTTACTGATGCATCGGTTATTAAAAGCCCCTTTTTCACGTCATCGATGGCTCCACCCTTCGATCCCTTTGGCCCGATAAGCACTATATCCACGTTATCTACACCGGTTGCCGTTCCCTTTAAGGTATAGTCATCGTCTTCTGCAATGACGTTTCTCGCCTGCTCAGCAGTAAGTTCTCCTGTGGTTAACCGTATCGTTATTGAGCCGTCTTCATCTTCACCTTTGTAGCTCACAGGATCTTCGGTATCTATGTCAGAGGTAATGAATACCTCGATCTTGTAAGAGCCCTTTGTCAATTTTGAGGTATCCCACTTCACTGAGAACTCCTTGTTCTCATCTACCGGTTCGTCGTCGAATACCTTCTCTGCATCCTCGATGACGATATCCACATCAGTCCCTGAACTTATAGCACCAGCTATCGTAACTTCCTCACCGATTATTGCTGTCGATGGAACATCGAATGTTACCGTTTTTTTCTTTACTGTTATAGTAACACTAGCATCCTTACCTACCTGGTTACCAGCAATAACTTCAACCTTCACCTTCTTTGAACCGGTATCTACAAATTTAACAATATACGCTCTTACGCCATCAGAATCTATGGTGTGTTCAAAGTTATTGGCTACTGCGGTGTTCGGATTGTCATTTTCACCGACCGGGAATTCCCCCTCATCCGCGGTAACTTTTATTGTGTCACCTGCTACGCCAGTCACGGTTATTTTCACCTTTGATCCTTTTGTCACTTCTGTTGTATCTGCTGCTATGGCAATCTTACCTGACATCACAGTTATCTCCTTTTCGTTGGTCGATAAAGCTAATCCGCGTGCATACTGCTCATCCGTTTTAATGTATATGGTATAGGTACCTAAACTCCAACCATCTGTATCGATTATTGCATTATCTCCAGTTATGGAACTCACGTTTATCTTCTCGAACACTTTCTTATCCGCGGGATTTTGTTTGTAGTCTGCAGGACCTGAAACTTTCAAACTTACGCCATCATTGCCATCCAACGAATGTGTAAACTTCACTCTAAACGGACTCCCTTGGGTTACGCTTGATATAGTTTTCGTGTCTGCCGTATCTCGAAGGTCTAGTTCGCCACGAGCAGTACCTATGTTAATTCTTGTTGCAGTGGCACCATCGGCTGTAGCATCATACGGGCCCCTTTCGAGTCCTGTGGTGTCGAGTTTTCCTGTATTGTCTGAGAATACAACTTCTCCTTCGGTATCAGTACCTTCGACACCCGTCAACGTTACTTGGGCGACATCAGCACCGCCATCTTTATTGAATACTATGAGTTGACCGACGACTACGGCACTAGCTTGTCCATCCAACCAAAGGGTTACATGGTCTAAGTTCACCGTAAACGTCTGATTATAGCTCGTCATTACTTGTGTAGCAGGCTTTACAGTAGCCAACGTTGAAGGAACCATAGCGCCGAAGATCGAAGCGAGCATGATTACTGCCAGTGTAATGCCTATTATCTTTGTTTTCATTTTTTTACTTTTCACCTCCTAATTTTTTTCCAATAGAAAAGGGGGTATATAAAGTTTTCGGTTCAGCGTGCGGTTCGAAGTGCCAGTGGCACTCCTACCTTGCCCTTTCACCTTCGCCTTTAGCTTCATCTCCCTTTTCCCCCTTGTTCTCTATTCTATCCTTTACTAGAGTCTTCTATATATTTTTATCTTTTTCGGTTTTTCGACATCACTTATAAAGCGCCATGCCGTAAGCGCTCTCATCCGAACGAGATGAGTGTGATATTTTTGACGCTCGTGCTTTATATCAGTTTCGCTTTTCTTTGCGTTTTTCGTTACAGGGTTCGCGTTTGTTTTGCTTTGCTGTGATTAAATAATCTTCTTGATAAAGCTCCCTTCTCTAACCATAATATGATTCTCGCCATCACCGGAACGCCCGGTACGGGAAAGACAAGCGTATGTAAGGCATGCGGACTTGAATATACGGATCTGAATAGCATCATAGAGGAGAAAGGCTTTTTTACCGGCGTGGATACCCAGAGGGGGTGTTTAATCGCGGATCTTGATAAACTGAACGAATACGTGCGGCATAAAGAAGAAAGGCTGTCGGTAATAATAGCCGAGAGTCACTTAGCTCATCTTCTGAAGCCTGATGTTGCAGTCGTGCTGCGTGCAAAGCCGTCCGTGCTTACCGACCGGCTGGAGCAGAAGGGGTTTCCACCGCAGAAGATACAGGAGAACGTGGAAGCGGAAACGCTGGATATTATACTGGCAGAAGCGGTAGAGCTGTGCGACATTGTTTATGAAGTGGATACAACGGGTAAGAGCGTAGAAGACGTAGCTGCTGTAGTGCGTGCGATCATTGATGCTGAGGTAGAGGCTGAGAGTGAAGAAGAAAGCGGAAGCGAGAGAAGGGAAGCGCTCAGAGAGAAGTACAAGCCAGGATCAGTGGACTGGACGCGCTTCATCGAACAGGTTTGCTCGACGGCACCGTATCAACATGACGCGGAATAGATACCGCGTCGTGCAAAAAACACATCCAAAAAGTGGATGAAGACGGGGGCTGGCAAGAACGGTAAATCAAAACTCTCTAAAGGAAGTTTTCACTATCGTCGCTAATTTCATTACCCCTTCACCCTTATTACACTCTTATAAAAAGAGAGAACCAACGATGCGGGCAATAGTTGTGGGCTCGGGCGCCGGCGGAGCTACGGCAGCAAAAGAGCTATCCGCTAAAGGCATTGAGGTACTCCTTATAGAGAAAGGTCCTGCGATAGACGAAAGAGACGTCTCGCAATACTATGCAAATGTCGGCTCCGAGATGAGGATTCTGAGGACCTGCTGTTTAGGTGGTACCACTATGGTATCAGGGGGAAACGGCGTGCGGGTTCTGGAAAAGGAGTTAAGGGTGCTGGGGCTCGATCTGCATGAGGAGTTCGCGGAAGCGGAGCGAGAGCTTGGTGTACGAACCCTTCCCGATTCGCACTTCGGCGACGGCACCAAAAAGATTATGGCGGCTGCTGAGAAGCTTGGATTCCCCGTGGAGAAGATGCCAAAATTTATCGATCCTGCGAAATGCGTACCGTGCGGTAAGTGCGCATCCGGCTGCCCGAACAGTGCGAAATGGAGTGCACTCGCTTTTGTAAAGGAGGCGGAACGGAACGGTGCAGAGGTACTGACAGATCGGACCGTTGACGACATAATGGTAAAAAAAGGCGACGTAATTGGTGTGATAAGCAAGGATAAGGTCATCTCAGCCGATATTGTCGTGCTCGCCGCAGGCGCGCTGGAAACGCCACGGCTGCTTAAAAAGCAGGGACTGCCGACCACGCCAAACCTCTTCGTTGACACCTTCGTCACCATCGGCGGCGTTCTCGAAGGAATAAAGCAGAACGGGGAAGTGACAATGAATGCTCTTATCGCACTCGAGAATTTCATGCTCTCTCCGCATTTTTCCAAGCACCTGGTGAAGAGAATGGAAGAGAAGAGGGTAAAGGCCTCTCAGGAGGATGTACTCGGGCTAATGGTGAAGATAAAAGACGAGGAAGTGGGAGCAGTGGATGACGACGTGGAGAAAGGTATAACGAACAGGGATGCAGTTCGGATCGCAGAGGGAACGGCTATTGCAGGCGCTCTGTTAGAGGAAGCCGGTGCCGACTCCAGGACCTTTGTCTCCACGCCGTTACGGGGCGCGCATCCGGGCGGAACAGCGCGAATCGGTGAAGCGGTGGATACAAGCCTGGCAACCGAAATAAACGGGTTGTACGTCGCGGACGCATCGGTTCTTCCCGCATCTCCCGGTGCCCCGCCTATACTGACGATCGTCGCCCTGGCTAAATACCTCGCGAAGATCCTTATCGCTCGGTCATAAGTATAAACGTACGTCATCAATTCTCGACTTTTCGTATTCTCCTCCAGCTCATAGCGGAATTTAAGAGCCCCAAAAGCATCCTTTGTATGCTCCGCTCCACCAGAAAGGCAACGATGACCTACCTCACGGGGGTTCTGTGAGTCTTCGTGATGAACTGGTTTACGAACGGCACCGTGCAAAGAGCCTTTCTTTGACCCGCTCTCTTAAAAATACCGTATTTTTATATAACAATCGCTATAGTGATAAGTGGTATAAATGATCGAAGAAGTGAAGGAAGTAATCGAGAAAGAGATAAAGCCATTATTAGCGCTGGAGGGTGGCAGTATCGAACTGGTGAGCGTGGATGACGGTGTGGTGAAGGTTCAGTTACAGGGAGCATGTGCAGGATGCCCAATGAGCCAATTCACGCTGGTGAACTTCGTTGAAGCGACGCTGAAAGCCAGGATTCCGGAAGTGAAGAAAGTAATCTCGGCCAACGATCCCAGAGAGCGTTGGGAAACGGCAATGAGGCGGTGATGAAAATGGTGAAATGCGAACTGTGTGGCGAGGAAACGGAGAACCCGATGGAACTCTACGGGCGACAGATGTGCCGCGATTGCTATGGCTTCTATAAAAGGATTGAGGGGAGTGGATGCGGTGGCTGCTGCTGCGGTAGATGAAGCTGAATTAGCGCGATACGCGAGACAAATAAAGATATTTGGAGAAGAGGGTCAGAGGAAGCTTAAAAAGGCAACAATTACCATAGCGGGCGCTGGCGGGCTTGGCTCGGTATCCGCGACGTATCTGACGGTTGCTGGAGTTGGAAGGATACGGATCATTGATGATGATACGGTGGAGTTGAGCAACTTAAACCGCCAGATATTGCACTGGGAGAAGGATATCGGTAAGAGTAAAGCGGAATCTTTTGAAGAGAAACTCTCCCAGATGAATTCAGAAGTGGAAGTGGTGGTGGCGAGTCAGCGGATAGTAGAAGAGAACGTTGCGGAGATCGTTGGCGATTCTGATGCGATCGTTGACGCGATGGATAACTTTCAAACGCGCTACTTGCTCAACCGGGTTGCGTTAGAGAAGGATATACCGCTCTTTCATGGCGGGGTGTACGGATTCGAAGGCCAGGCGACCACGATAATACCCGGAAAGACCGCGTGCTTACGGTGCCTCTTCCCGGAAGAGTATCCACCAGAAACGTTCCCGATACTCGGCGCTACCTGCGGCGTTATCGGCTGTATACAGGCGACTGAAGTGGTGAAATATATAGTGGGCGTGGGAGAGCTGCTGACCAACAGGCTCCTGGTCTGGGATGGCCTGGATACAAGGATGGAGGAGTTTGTGGTTGAGAGGAACCTGGAATGCGTCGATTGTGCTGATTTCTACGGTGCTGTGCTGATTTGATATAATATCTTAAAGCGTTTAACACTCATTTATTTAACAGCAAGAATGAAACTGAAGTCCTGTGTCAAGGGTTATAAGAAGGGGACGCATCGTGCAGTGCCTCCGGAGGAGACTTGTGCTCGTGTGGATCCCAAGTTGCCCGTGGCTGGTGTTACCCGCGTTGCGGATATAACCGGACTGGATAGAATCGGGATACCGGTATTCTCAAGCATACGACCAACCGCAGAGGGCGGAGCCATTTCCGTGTATAACGGCAAAGGAACGACGGTGGCGGAGGCGAAAGTGTCCGCAATGATGGAGGCGGTGGAACGGTACTCCGCGGAAGTCGGCGATCAGGAACTTCTAGTGGATAGCTATGCAGGACTTCGTGAGCATGGGCACGAGAACGTATTAAACCCGCGAGAGTTGATTCTTCCCGATTACGTGCGGGACGTCGAGGCTGTCCGTATCCCGTGGGTGGAAGGTTACGATTTAATGAATGAGGAGGCGATCTATGTGCCTGCGAATGCGGTATTCCATCCATTACCTTCTCGATACGATAAGGTCAGACTGTTCCGGACGAACACGAACGGGCTGGCGGGCGGTAACGAGCTGGAGGAGGCGATTTTTCACGGGCTTGCTGAGGTGATCGAACGTGACGCGTGGTCTCTGGTGGAAATAACGCGCAAGCCGGGCCCTACGGTGAACGTAGACGGCGGTGATATCCGCGCGCTTATCGATAAATTTCTGAACGCTGAGGTCTCCGTGCTTGTACGGGACATAACGAGTAACATCGGTATACCTACTTTCGCAGCCGTTTCGGACGATATCATGCTGAAAGACCCCACGCTGCTCACTATCGGGATGGGCACGCATACGAATGCGCGTGTCGCGATACAGCGAGCGATTACGGAGGTCGCACAGAGCAGGCTCACGCAGATACACGGCGCGAGGGAAGATACGACCACCGCAGACCTGAGGCGCGTGATGGGCTACGAGTGGATGCGAAAGCAGAACCAGCACTGGTTTGATATAGCGGATAGCGAGGATTTTGATGCGCTGGATTCCGTTTCGCGGGATAACGATGATTTCCTCGAGGATATACAGCACGTACTGACCCGGTTAAGGGCTGCGGGATTAGAACGAGTGATCGTGGTGGATTTAACGCGAGCGGAGATCGGCGTGCCCGTAGTGCGAGTGATCGTGCCGGGCCTGGAGATGTTCGGCGTTGATGGTGAGCGGATAGGGGGGAGGTGCAGAGATGCACGAAAGCAAAGTGGTCGTATTCCTGGGACCGAGTCTTGATACAGAAACCGCGAAAGGTATTCTGGATGCCGATTACAAGCCTCCTGCAGCACGAGGCGACATTTTCATGGCGGTAAAAGAAGGGGCACGGATTATCGGGTTGATAGACGGTGTCTTCTTTCAAGCCTGTGCGATCGCGCATCGTGAGATCCTGTATGCGTTGGAGAACGGTGTGAAAGTGATAGGAGCTTCGAGTATGGGCGCTTTACGGGCTTCTGAACTCGATCTTTATGGTATGGAGGGCGTTGGGGCGATATATGAGCAATATAAGAAAGGCGAGCTGGTTTCAGACGATGAGGTCGCGTTGCTTTTCGATCCCGAGACGCTTGCGCCGGTCTCCGAACCGCTCGTGAATATACGCTACAATCTTGGCCTCGCCGAGAAGGCGGATCTCATAAGCAAAGAAGCGGAGGAAAAGCTGCTGACGGTTGCCAAATCGTTGTATTACCCGGAACGGGATTATGAGCGGTTATTATCAACTGTGGAGGCGGAACTGAAGGTGGACTTGACGCAGCTACGGATATTTTTAAGCGAGAGAAGGATAGATTTGAAGCGAGCAGACGCGATCGAAGCGTTGAAACGGATAAAGGAGATGGTGAAGGGGGATGATTAAAAAGGCTTTGCTGCTGTTGGGGTGTCCGGAACTGCCGGTTCAGACGGGCGCGGCGCTTTACCTTGCGAGCGAGCTGAAAGAAGCGGGGCTGGAGGTTTTCGTTGCGGGAACGGATGCTGCGCTCCGTCTTTTGGAAGTCTCTGACCCACGAGGATGTTATGTAGACGCAGAGCGGATGAAAAATCTGGATAAGTGCATAGGGGCGCTTGCGGAGAAGCGATTGGACTTCGATCTGTGCGCCGTTTTCGTGCATAACGATGCAGGGTTATCGTATCTCGCTACTATCCGCAGCATATCAAAGGCGAAACTCTTCGCGGTCATCTTCGGGCGGGATGCGGAAACCCTCGCGGGGCAGATCGATTTCGAGTGCGAGAAGCTCGTTGCCAAAGCCGTTCATAACCCGATGCCACTGAAGAAGCGGATAGACACAACGATAAAGGAGTTGAGGTAAAACGATGGGCTGTATCGAATTGCTGGACTACAAGATCTTATTATCGCGCACTTCGTTCAAAGAGGGGCGGGACTATATACGAGGGAAATTCAAAGACGTATACGAGGTGGAACCAGGATATAAGCTGTTTGATGTTTATTTGATTGGCGTTCCGCCGATTTTTATAGGGATCAAAGATAATTATGTTATATTTCCGTACGTGAAGCCCTGTCATGGAACGTTCATATTGAAGATTGAAGATGAAGGCGAGGCTAAAAGGTTGGTAAAAGAGAAGCGGGTGGTGTAGGCTCTTTCTACGGTCAGCGCACGTGGCGACTGAACAGTCACGAATCAAGCGTAATTTCTCATAGTGATAACCGGTATGATTCGGGGTTCGATTGCGGTTATTCTAACAGGAGCAAGCCGAAGAAGGTTATCTTTTCATACGGTGAGGTGAGCACTTCCAGTTCATAGCCTGCATTCCGGGCCGTCTGGAACACGTCGATGCCGCAGGCCTCCATTCCCGGTCTCATTTTCTGTGGGTGCGCACAGAATCGCTTTGGCGCCTGATCCAAAACGGTATCCTTCCGCTCCGGTATGCAGTCATCGCAGTAGGCACAGCAAAGACCGACCAGCGCAAAAGCCTTGTAATAGCCAGAGAGGAAGGCATTTCGCTCGAATTCGAACATCGTGTCACACAGCTCTTTTATGGCGTCCCAGAGGAAATGATGTATGTGCGAAGGCGGCACGTCGCGGTTCGGGTGCGCGTCAAATCGTGCCAGTATCGCCTTCTCATAACACTCTATCATTCGCTTCGTCTCTTCGACCGCGGGAACATACGGGGGGCAGTTCAGATGCTTGCCATAGGCTTTGCAGCCGTACCGACATTTCCACCGCACCCACTCTTCTACCTCGATCTTATCAGTGGCGATCAGTTTAAAATCCGAATGGATGTGCTTCAATTCTTCCAACAGAGTATTTAATTCCGTTTTCATCTTCGCTCGTCCCGCTCCTTGGACCTTATCGCTACTTTACGTAATCTTATGCTCCGCTGTGCTATTTATAAATAACAGACCAGTAACCCTCAGCGCTAGCTATCTGATTACATACATACCTACAGCGGAATCGCGTCCGTTACGATGAAGCACCTACTGTGCACGTTATAATTTCTCAACGTTTGGTGACTGGCAACCAGGGCAGACAACATCCTCGCCCATCCCGTTAAACTTGTTGCCGCAGTCTTTGCACCGATATTGCTCCATTTCTAACTCTTCAACCTCAAGGTTGAAGTCGCCTCCTCCCACACTACACATCACAATCACCCCCTTTGCATCTACACACTCTAATACATTATTTGGGAATTGGTATAATATAAGTATAAGAAGAACTAAAGGGGGTGGTGATGCGCATGAGCGAGGAATTAGAAGAGTTGGTAAAGAAGATAAAGGCGAAGGATTTAAACGCCGAGGCCAAGAAGAGAGGGATAAAGACCCACTGTGTGAAGAAGCTAGATATCGCGAAGCAGTTGCCGCGAGAAGTCGTGGAAGAGCTGAGTGCCAAATCCCAGTAAGTAATGAATAAGGAGTTTTGCGTGCTGTTCTGCACGGCGAGCGTGGACGAATCCGATAAGATAGCGGAGACGCTGGTCGAGGAACGGTTGGCGGCGTGCGTGAACATCACGGCGGTGCAGTCTCATTACCGCTGGCAGGGTGAGGTTTGCAAGGATAACGAGGCGTTGCTGATAATAAAGACCGAGAAGAGCAGGGTGGATAAGATTATCAAAAGGATAAAGGAAGTGCACAGCTACGAATTGCCGGAAATAATCGCACTGCCGATTGTTGCGGGGTATGATAAGTATCTGGAATGGGTGGATGAGTCCGTGGGGTGAAAAAGGTCAGAATAACCAACGTGAGAAGCCAGGAAATCTAACCAAACCCTTTTTTGATCAACACCTTTGATCTCATTGAAAGGCGAGTGAAAAGCTAATGATTCGCGTTGGTGTTCATGTCTCAATTGCGGGCTCGATCGATAAGGCCGTGGATCGAGCACAGGAAAAAGGCTGTGATACGTTCCAGATCTTCTCACGAAATCCGCGCGGCTGGAAGATCAAGGCGCTGACCGAGACTGACATCTCACGATTCATTGAGAAACTTAACCGGACGGGGCTATTCCCGCCGGTCGACCACATGCCGTATCTGCCCAATCTCGCCGCACCGACTGATGACGTATATACCAAATCAGTCGAAACGCTTACCGAGGAATTGGAACGGTGCAACGCTTTGCAGATCCCTTATCTAGTCACGCACCTCGGCAGTCATCGCGGGTCCGGTAAAGAAACAGGGCTGCAGCGGATTGTGGACGCGATCGACACGGCTTTTAGTGGCATAGATGAAGCTAACGGTGTGATGCTGCTGCTTGAGAATACCGCGGGGACGAAGAACAGCATGGGTGGCACGTTTGAGGCTATCAGGAACATAATGGATCGTCTTGAGCATAAGGACCGGATTGGCATCTGCTTTGACACCTGCCATGCCTTTGCCGCCGGTTACGAGTTGCGTACTGAAGAAAATCTGGACAAAACGCTGCAGCACTTTGACGAAGTGTTAGGGCTTGAACAGCTCAAGCTCATTCACCTCAACGATGCCAAGGGCGGTCTGGACTCGCGATTGGATCGGCACGAGCATATCGGGCTGGGGTACATCGGTGAGGATGGTTTTCGCGTAATTCTGAACGATGCACGGCTCAAAGAACTACCGATGATTCTCGAAACGCCTATTGATGCCAGTAGAGATGATTTAGGGAATCTGCAGAAAGTGCGAGAGCTTGCCACTCCGGAATGAATAATCCGTAAGAGTAGTAATGGTGGCTACTGTGACTCACTTGTTGTAACACATTTTGATGGATAATCCATGCGGGGAGAGGGATTCGAACCCTCGTATCCCTGCGGAACAGGATCTTAAGTCCTGCGCCTTTGTCCAGCTCGGCTATCCCCGCTCCACTCACGCGTCAGATAAAAGATGGATTTAGATACCTATTAATATTATTCAAGAGTTATATCCATCCAGAGGGTGGGAAAGATGATTGAGAGAAGCGAGATAAAAGAGGTTCTTGACGGCTATGAACTTGATAAAGCGACTATAGGTGTCCTTGGATCACATTCCGCACTGGACATATGTCGAGGCGCGAAAGACTTTGGCTTCCGAACGCTGGTGGTGTGCCAGAAGGGCAGGGAGAAGACGTATGACCGCTACTATCGTTCGGAGAACTCATTCGGCGTCGTGGATCAGACCATCATCCTCGACAAGTTCTCGGACATAACCGATGAGAGCGTGCAGAGCCAGATGCGTGATAATAACGTCATTTTCATCCCGCACCGATCGTTCGAGGTCTACGTGGGCTTTGACCGGATCGAAGACGAATTCCTGCTGCCGCTGTTAGGTTCGAGAAGCATGCTCCGGGCAGAGGAGCGCGACGCGCCGAGGAACCAGTATTATCTGATGGAGAAGGGCGGGATCCCCTATCCCAGAACGTATGAGAGCCCTGAGAAAATAGACCGCCTGGTTCTGGTAAAAGCGCCGGAGGCTCAGCGTACGTACGAGCGTGCATTCTTCTTCGCATCCTCGCCCGATGAATTTTACACGAATTCCGAGCAGATGATCCGGGCGGGGAAGATAACGGAGGCAGGCCTGAAGAGAGCGGTAATCGAGGAATTCGTGATGGGTGCGCAGTTCAACTTCAATTATTTCTATTCGCTCTTGGACCAGCGGCTGGAGCTTTTGGGGACGGACACCAGGAGACAGACCAATCTGGACGGGATTCTACGCCTTCCCGCACCGCAGCAGTTAGAAGCATTGAAGCACATGGGTATCAAGGCCATCGAAGCCGGACACATCGCCTGCACGGTGAAAGAATCACTTTTAGAGCAGATATTCGAACTCGGCGAGAAATTCGTACGCGTGGCACGGGACGAGTACCCTCCGGGAATCGTTGGCCCCTTTGCGTTACAGGCTTCGTTCACGCCGGGGCCTCCGAAAGAGACCGCGGTCGTCTTTGACATCTCCATGCGAGTCCAGGGATCTCCCGGAACCATGTTCACGCCGTATTCCGGCTACTACTATGGCGAATCGCTTTCGGTAGGTAAGCGAGTGGCAATGGAACTCCAGAAAGCCATTCAACAGAACCGGTTGGACGAGACGGTTACCTGAGCTAAATAAATGATAGACCAGCGCGCGATCTGGGAGATTCTGGCAAGCTACGATAAAGAGAACATAACGGTAGCCACGATAGGAAGCCATACCGCACTCCAGATACTGAAAGGCGCGCGGGACGAGGGCTTCAAGAACCTGGTAATCTGTAAACGCGGCACTGAAGTGGTTTATAAGCAGTTCGGACTCGCTGATGAACTCCTCACGGTCGAGAATTTCCAGCAGATCCTGGAGCGAAAATTCCAGGAGGAACTGATAGCGCGAAACGTCGTTCTTATTCCACACGGCTCCTTCGTCGAGTACCTTTCTCCCGTCAGGATAGAGAACGAGCTCTTTGTGCCCATGTTCGGTAACCGAAGGGTGCTGGACTGGGAATCGGACCGCGATAAGGAGCGGGAATGGCTGGAGCGCGCAGGTCTGAAACTGCCCCGGGAGTTCAAAGACCCTGCGGAGATCGATCGATTGGTAATGGTGAAGTTCCCGGGCGCTAAAGGCGGGAGAGACTACATTCTTGCCAGTAATCCAGCGGAATTTGAGGAGAAGCACAGGAAACTGGAACTGAAGGATAAGGATAGGTTCACCATCCAGGAGTTCGTAATAGGAACGCGGTTCTACCCGCACTATTTCTACTCGCCGCTGACTGACCGGCTGGAGCTCCTCAGTATGGACATCCGGTACGAATCCAACATTGATGGCATCGCTCGGATGGCTCATATACTCCGGGACCGCCAGCAGGAGCCTTCATTTGTCGTCACGGGCAATCTCCCGGTTGTCGTTCGCGAGTCGCTCCTGCCTCGGATACTGGAAATGGGCCAGCAAGTGATCCGGACCTCACAGGAGCTGTTCAGTCCTGGTCTGACCGGGCCGTTCTGCATAGAAACGATCTGCAAAGAGGATCTGGAATTTATCGCGTTCGAGATCTCGGCACGCATCGTCGCGGGTACCAATCTGTACATTAACGGCTCGCCGTACTCGCAACTGCTCTACGATGAGCCGATGAGCACCGGCAGGCGGATATCACGGGAGCTAAAAGCTGCACTCAGGGAGGATTCGCTTGATACGGTTATTTACTGAAGGTTTATAAAAGTGGAGGTAGGAATCATATAGCACGTCCAGATAAACCCGTAGCAAAATGGAGAAATGCGTAACCCTGGAGGACTTTTTGAAGAGCGAGCCGGGCGAGGGCGCTGAAGAGGTTTATGAGAAAATAGAGCGCCCGTTTGTCTTTATCAACGCAGCAATGAGCGCGGACGGTAAAATAGCCACGATCGATCGAACGCAAACGCGAATAAGCGGCAAGAGAGATCTTGAGCGGGTGGATTCGCTGAAGGCGGAATGCGATGCGATTATGGTTGGTATCGGCACCGTCCTGGCGGATAACCCGTCGTTGACGGTAAAATCGAAGAAGCACCGAGGGAAAAGGATGAGCACGGGTAAGGACGAAAATCCGCTGCGTGTCGTCGTGGACAGTAAGGCGCGAACGCCGGTTGACGCTGATATCCTGGATAAGGGCGTGGGCAAACGGATCATTGCGATCTCGCAACAAGCGATTGTGGAGGACGTGGGCAAGCTGGGCGAGAAAGCGGACGTTCTGGTCTGCGGCAGGGATGAAGTGGACCTGAAGAAGCTCCTTTACGTGCTGTGGCAGAATGGCGTACGCAGAGTGATGGTCGAGGGCGGTGCAAGGCTTAATTGGTCCTTGCTCTCGCAGCAGCTCGTTGACGAGATCTACACGTACGTCGGGAATATGATACTGGGCGGTGAGACCGCACCGACACTCGTGGACGGGCCGGGATTTGGCGAGCGAGATGCGCCAGTGAAGCTGGAGCTGCTGCGTGTGGAGAAGCTGGATGAGGGCGTGTTGCTGAAATGGTGTGTGCTTCATGACAAAGAAGAGGAGCCGAAAGCTGATGAGGAAGAAGTAGGCCTACTAGACAAATTATTAGGAGCAGAAACAGAAGATGAAACTACCTGAAGGTATAACGGATATAAATGAGCTTGCATACATCACGAGCAGGAAATTGCAGAACGAGCAGGGCGAGAAGACGGGCACCGTAGTAATGTGGCGCAAGAATCGCGCCGTACTCTTCAAAAAGAGACCGTACCGCGTGAAGTGCAATAACTGTGGTAAGAGCATTACGATCGAGAAGCTGTCAAAGAAATAGCTTTTTATGCGCGGATAAGAAACGATGCTCCATCAGTTATTTGAGTCCGAGCTGCTTTCTGATTAGGTCGCAAAGACTGTTCTTTAGTTCTGAGTGGCGAGGTACAGGGGCTTTCTTCCCGGTTTTTGGGTTCACGTAGATATCATGCTTTTTACCATGGCGGCTCAAATAGCAGCCACCATCTCCTAACTCCCTGACAAGCTCACGCCGTTTCGGTTCACACCACTATACCTATCTCTTTTGTCTGCACCATAGTCCGATGCGGAATTTCATCTTCTATCATCAAGTGGTATGCGTCACGGATATTCTCTTCTAACGCTGCCAGGGATTCGCCCTGGCTAAATACGCCGGGAACTTCTTTGAGTCGCCCGATGTACCACCCCTCATCGATCCAATATTCCAAGGTAAAATGCCGCAACATGCTCAGCTTCACCCCTTTATTCTTCCTTTTTTGGGTATGTTCGTTTATACTTATACTATCAAACCGGAAGAATGTTAAGTTAAAGCTGCGGTGTGGCAGAGGTTGGTTTAAAAACGTGAGAGTTCTTGCGTACGTATATCACAAGCAAGAATCGCGCCTCATCTTCAAAAAAAACCGTACCGCGTGAAGTGCAACACCTGTGGCAAGAGCATTACGATCGAGAAGCTGACGAAGAAATAGCAGTTTAGAAGTATCAAAGCGACTTCAGCAACTTTTCCACTATCTTCACATCCTCAGCTCGTCCTTGCTCCTCAAACAGTCTCCTAGCAGTCTTTAATTCTTTTTTTGCTTCTCCTAATCTCCCCGTTTGTGAATATAAAATACCAAGATTATAGTAAGCATCAGCATAATCTGAAGTAATTCTTATTAGTGCTCGGAATTCCGCCTCCGCCTCTTCATATCTCTTCAAATGGTATAGCACAACCGCAAGATTACTATGGGGTTTTGCACCCCTATCCGCTAAATTATCTTTTAAACTTATTGCTTCTCGGTATTCTATCTCGGCCTCTTCGTATCTTCTCAAATCGTCTAATAAATATCCCAGATTATTATGCGCCTCGGCATAATCGGGGTTGATTCTTATTGCTTCTCGGTATTCTTTTTCTGCTTCTTCAACTTGTCCTAACTTAACAAGCAAAAGTCCGAGGCTGTTGTGTGCAAATGCGTAATCAGGATCAGCTCTTGTAGCTTGACGGAGTGCCATCTCGGCCTCTTCGTATCTTTTCAAATTGTATAACAAACTCCCAAGATTATTATGCGCCATTGAAAAATCTTGATCAATCCTAATTACTTCTCTGTATTCCATCTCGGCTTCTTCAAAACGTTTTAATTCGGTGAACAAAACTCCGAGATTATAATGAGTAGTTGCAGAATGAGGCTCAACCTCAAGTGCTTTTTTATATTCTTTCTCAGCATTTTCAAAATCTCCAGAGTAATAGTAGGCATTAGCACGATAGAAATGACCTTCTGACGTAAGTTTTCTAACTTCTGAAAATGCCGTCTCCAGTGCCCTGGCAACACCGATAATTACACGACCTTCTTTATCGGCTGTGATCCCACCAAGCGGGATATTTGATTCGATAAGTAACCTCGATATTTCTTTAACTTCCTCTGTCTTTTCAGGACTGATTCGCTCACCTATTCTTCTTTCAACGTTTTCTAGCGCTGCTTTCAAACTATCACTGCTCTCCAATTCCTTTATAATCTCCTTTTCATCGGAATCTCCTGAATACTGCACGAAATTGATGCCCTTTTTGTCAGAAAAATCTTTGTCAAAGTCTATATGTGTGTTTTTATCTTTGAAGGGTATTACTGGCATATCGAGTGCTTCCATAAGGCCCCATTCGTAGCCGATGTTGTGTCTGAACTCGTTATACACAACAATGCCAAAACTACACGATTTAATCACCTGTAGGATACCACGATCGTTCGGTTCACCACCCGGAGTCATTCTGCCGGTCTTCACCTCAAATCCTCGTCCCGTAAAATAATCGGTTAATATCCGCTCGATTCTGCTGGGAGAACTCCCGGATGTGTATGATAAATCTAAGAAGCATGATTTTGGGTTGGTGATGGTTTTGATGCGGGATTCAGAACTCATGTTATTATCAGTGATGCTCATTTTATTTGTTTCTTTCTATTAGAGGCCGTCTACCAATCCATTATCAGCAGTGACACTTAAAGTTAACTATTGGATGGAAACCTAAAAAGTTCTTGACCTTCGATACCAAATTGGTAACCGATCCTAAGATCTTACCGATAACTGC
>Ga0307378_10001011_pt1 | contig 46531 bp, 32 predicted proteins | sample UN1MG_FD_202238 | JGI IMG/M metagenome (GOLD analysis project Ga0307378, IMG submission 202238) | Soil microbial communities from Risofladan, Vaasa, Finland - UN-1 | ecosystem: Environmental > Terrestrial > Soil > Coastal area > Acid sulfate soil | place: Finland: Risofladan, Vaasa | collected... | reverse complement strand
AACATCGAGAAATCCGCCCAGAAATCAGACTCTCCGAGTTCCCCTAGAGCTCAAAATGGCATATTTATTGCAAACTGTTTTAAATGAATCGGAATAGAGGAAATTATGATCAAGAACTACATCACAATTGTTTTAAGGATCATCCGAAGGCATCGGGGATATTCATTCATCAATATTGTCGGTCTCGCTATCGGAATTGCCAGTTGTATCCTGATCTTGTTTTTCGTTCAGAGTGAACTGAACTATGACCGCTTTCATGAAACAGCCCGTAACATATACAGAGTCCCTCTACGATTCAATGTCGGAACGAATCATTTTGACTGCGCTCTGGCACCCTCCCCTCTTGCTGAAGCCATGGTCAAAGATTTTCCTGAAGTCAAGGCATCCACAAGGATGTATAAACAGTTCCGTACGGGAAATGTTTACGCCCGGTATGGAGACAAACAGTTCATGGAAGAACAGTTCGTGTGGGTAGATCCCACAGTTTTTGATGTGTTTACAATTCCACTCATCGAAGGGGATGAAAAGGCTGTACTTAAAGAGCATAATTCAGTCGTTTTAACCCCAAAAATGGTGAAGAAATATTTTGGAGAAGAAGAGCCTATCGGGAAAATGCTGATTTTAGAGGATGGGACACCCTACAAAGTGACTGGAATCGCTAAACCCCTACCAGAAAATTCCCATTTCCATTTTGATTTTCTCGCCACTTTCGCATCGCTCAGAAAAAGCCGGGATCCTGACTGGTATGACACAGCCGTTTATACCTATATTCTCGTCCAAGAGAATGTCACTCCCGGCCAAATAGAAGCCAAATTTCCAGAATTTTCGCGTAAATATTATGAGCCAATAGTAAAAAGGGCGATGGGAATCTCGTATGACAAGTTCATTGAATCCGGAAACTTCATAGGCTTTTTCCTGCAGCCGCTTCTGGATATTCATCTGTATTCAAGAGTGGAAAATGAATTCGAGCCACCTGGAAATATCAACACGGTTACCATATTTGCAGCTATCGCATTTATCATTTTGGTTATTGCCTGCATCAACTTTATCAACTTGGCCACTGCAAGATCCACTCAAAGAGCCAAAGAGGTGGGAATCCGAAAAGTTGTGGGGTCCAACAGGAAACAACTCATCAGGCAATTCCTGACCGAATCCATCGTATTCGCCTCAATTGCTATACTCGGAGCGTTGATGTTGGTTGAGCTGTTCCTTCCTGTATTCAATAACCTCGTGGGAAAAGATTATTCCATGTCCGCTTTTATGAATTGGACCTTTTTATTGGGGATTCTTTTCGGTGCGGTGATCATCGGTGTGGCAGCCGGCATTTACCCTGCGTTTCTCCTTGCATCATTTCAACCCGTAGATGTGATAAAAGGGCAATCCCAATCCGGGATGAAGGGACGCCAATTCAGGCATGCTCTTGTTGTTTTTCAATTCGTCGCATCCATCGTTCTCTTCATCAGCACGTTCGTAATTGGCAATCAACTTCGATATGTCCGCAACAAAAACCTGGGATTCGATAAGGAGCATGTGGTCATCATCCAGGGTGCGAGAAAACTCGGAGCAGAAAGAGCGGCATTCAAAGAGAGGCTCAAACAGAATCCGGATGTTATAAACGCCACATTCACAGATTCACTCCCCCAAATGCTCCTCGAAGTGAAAGTTTTCCAAAAACCGGGAGAAGGGAGCAACATGAACCACACTCTGGTTACGATATCTGCCGACTATGACTTCACGGAAACTTACAATATCAAGTTGAAAGAGGGTAGAAATTTTAGAAAGGAGCACTCTACAGATTCTTCTGCTGTTATTCTGAATGAGTCTGCTGTAAAAACGCTCAATATGGAATTCCCTCTCGAAGAACAACTGCTTCTAACAGAATTCAAGAACAAGCCATTCAATGTCATTGGAGTCGTTGAAGATTTTCATCTGGAATCACTCCATTTCAACATGCGCCCCATGGCATCCATTCTCATCGAGAATCGGCCGGTGATGTATCTCTCCGTCAGAATCCACCCACAAAAGATCGAAGAAACCATCCGCTTCATGGAAAAGCTGTGGAGAGAATTCGTCCCTGCCCAGCCCCTGGATTATGTCTTCTTCGACGATAACTTCGCCCAGTTGTACAACACGGAGATCCAAGCGGGAAAGACTTTCACCGCATTTGCGGCACTAGCTATCATCATCGCTGGATTAGGGCTCTTCGGTCTTGCATCGCACGTCACGACACAGAAAACAAAAGAGATAGGCATTCGGAAAGTCCTCGGGGCCACTATTCCGGGGATCATTCTTCTGCTGAACAGAGAATTTCTCATAAAAGTTCTGGCGGCCAATCTTATAGCATGGCCAGTGGCTTATTTTGCCATGAACAAATGGCTTCAAAATTTTGCCTACAGGGCAGGTATCAATCTATGGGTGTTTGTGGCGTCGGCAGCACTCGCTCTTGTTATCGCTTTGCTGACCGTGAGTTACCAGACTATCAAAGCTGCCAGTACAAACCCTGTTAATTCTTTAAGATACGAATAATTCCACAGCGGCATCTCGCTCCTTCTGAACTAAGGAGAGTTTACCGATATCTGAAAAACTCCTCCGCACTGTGAACTTTTAACCACTCACTCTCGTCTACCTATATGAGCTAATTTGCCCTGGATTATTCACGAGTCGAGATTGCTGCAGCGGCGAGGAAGTGGTGCAAGAAGCTGTAGTGAACTACCGCGAGTGGGCTGCAACGAGGCCGCTATAGTGAGATCGGCTCGCCCGAAGGGTAAAAGTTGCTGACAATAAAATATTAAGTGTTATTTGAATATAAATGTGTAAGCAGCTTTTATGAATAGTCCAGGAATATATGGAGAGTTGGAGAAATGCTCAAAAACTACATCAAAACAGCGTTGCGGAATATTAGACGAAACAAGTTATATTCCGTATTGAATATTGCCGGTTTGGCCATCGGTGTGACCTGTTGTCTTCTGATCCTGCTTTATGTACAGGATGAGCTCAGTTACGACAGGTTCCACGAGAAAGCGGACCGAATTTTCAGAGTGTGCACCATCATCGACATCAAGGACCGGTACATGAATTTTGCCTCTACGGCTCACGTTCAAGGCCCCATGTTTAAAGACGAGTTCCCTGAGGTGGAAAACTATGTCCGTTTTAATTACTACGGATCTCGAAGAGTGATCCAGTACGAAGACCGATCATTCACGGAGGAAAAATTCATTTGGGTCGACAATTCCATCTTTGAGGTCTTTTCCTTCAAACTGTTGAAAGGGAATCCCGAAAACGCTCTCGTTAAACCGAATACTGTCGTCATCACTGAAGAAATGGCAGAAAAGTATTTCGGGCAGGAGGACCCGATGGGGAAAAACCTCCGTGTGCACAACGAAACGTTATACATGGTTACCGGAGTCATGGAAAATGTTCCCATAAACTCGCATTTCCGGCCCGACTTTTTTGCATCTTTCAGTACACTCGACCTTAAGCCGACCGGGAATGCTGCAGAAGATCTGATGAGCAATATCGACTACCTCACATTTGTACTTCTCAGAGAAGGGACTGATTACAAGCAACTCGAAGGAAAGTTTGAGGGTTTTGTGGAGAGACACCTCGGTCCTCTCCTGGAGGCTTTTCAAGGGAAAGCCAGTTATGAACTCGATCCCCTCGCTCGCATCTATCTTCACTCAGACAGGGAAGGCGAACTGGAACGCACCGGCGACATCGCTTATGTTTATCTTTTTTCAGGGATTGGGCTGTTTATCCTTCTTCTCGCCTGTTTAAATTTTATGAATCTCTCCACAGCCCGCTCAGCGAACAGAGCCAAAGAGGTAGGATTAAGAAAGGTCGTGGGTGCCCAAAGACGCCAACTCATAAAGCAATTCATCGGCGAATCCATGATCCTGACAATCATCGCCTTCATCATTGCGCTGCTGTTTGTGGCTATCTCCATGCCGGTCTTCAACAGCATATCTGGAAAAGTGCTGACGATGGAGTATTTTACCAAGCTTCAATTTGTAGGAGGATTTATAGGTCTGTTTGTTTTTGTAGGCCTTATCGGAGGAAGTTACCCCGCATTCTTCCTTTCGGCCTTTCGTCCGGTAGAAGTATTGCAGGGCAGACTCAAAAGGGGGGCAAAAAGCTCTGTTCTGAGAGTGACCCTTGTATCGCTCCAATTCACTGTATCTATCGTGCTCATCATCGGTACTCTCATGGTGGATAAACAACTCAATTTTGTGCGCAACAGAAAATTGGGTTATGACAAAGACCACGTGATCGCACTCAGGATCCGAAATGAGGAGACCCAGAAAAAATACGAGGCCATAAAGAATGAGTTCTTGAGACATCCCAATATCTTGAGCGTTACGGCATCATCAAGCCTCCCGTTAGGTAGAAATAGCTTCAGCGCTCATCATGCGATCGGGAAACCGGAAAATGAGCTGACCATGCTGCATACACAAATTGTGGATGAGGATTTTATCGATACATACAATATTAAGATTGTTACCGGCAGGAACTTTTCCAAAGACTTTCCTACAGACCGTGAAGAGGCCGTCATAATCAATGAAGCAGCGGCCCGAAATTTGGGATGGCACGACAATCCATTGGACCAACAGATCGAGGTTTTTATGTCGCTCGAAAAGCGAAAAAAATTCAAGGTGATCGGAGTCGTTAAAGATTACCATTTTGAATCCCTGCATAAGGAGATAGCGCCTCTCATCCTGTACAACAGCAATCCCCATGGCGGTTTTTACTACCGGATATCCATGCGAACGACACCGGAACGAATTCAGGAAACAGTGGCGTTTATCAAATCAAAATGGAATGAGTTTGACTCCCAGTATCCTATTGAGTATGTCTTTCTGGATGAGCAGTATGATGAGCTGTACAGGGCAGAAGAACGTTTGGGCAAGCTTTTCGGCTATTTTACGACACTTGCGATCATCATCGGTTGTTTGGGTCTGTTTGGCTTGAGCGCTTTCAGTGCTGAACAGCGCACCAAGGAGATCGGGATCAGGAAGGTGCTTGGCGCTACAATTCCAGGTGTGATAATGCTGTTGGTCAGGGAATTTACAAAATGGGTGTTGTTGGCAGTCGTGATCGCCTGGCCATTGGGTTACTATATTATGAACACATGGCTGCAGAATTTTGCCTACAGGACAAGCCTGGAATTCGGCACTTTCTTGCTGGCGGCAGCGCTCGCGCTGATGATTTCCATCATTACTGTTATTTATCAGGCCGCGAGAGCCGCGACCGCCAATCCTATTGATTCATTGAGGTATGAATAAGGGCATCTCAAGTCCATTTATAAGAGAATCAATCTACATATTCCATTTTAAATCTGATCTTTATATTTGGGTATTGAAATGTAATCGTGCCTGATTCAAATATGAGATAAAGCAATTTTTCTTCTGTGTTTTTCCTCATTCGGAGTTTTGGTTTTGCCGGAACCTGCGCATCAACCATATACTGCAAATACTCACCAGGAACAAGACAAAGCCTTTTGCTCCCCTGTCTTATCCTGAGATAATAGACAGTCTGTTTGGTGTCCTTCAGGATCTCAACCTTATAAGTCCCTTTTTTAATAATCTTGTCCTCGTATTTGAGATCGAATGGGATCTGAACATCCTTGAAACTGGTGACATCTTCCCACTGAGAAAAAACGGGCACAGCCCACAGAGAAACAAAAAAGACACACACAATTACTTTACAGGATAGTCGGTATAACATGATCTTCCCCCTTCATAAAATTCCAATCCAGATTCTCCCTGCCGAATTTGGCACTCAAAAGCTGAGATTCACGTTTAGATGTACCAAAAAGATGGGTGAATGTCAATTTTATTTCCAGTCCAAAACCCCAGAACTTGATTCACTGCTTTTCATCCATTGATTTAAATTTTGCCTTTGATTTTTAGAATCCCGCCTTTTTTTAGGGTATCGATACAGCGATGAGAGAAATGGAAAATTAAGAGGATTAGTTCTTCACTTTCAGACGAAGAGGCACAGCGTCCGATAGAGATGGCTGTCCAGAATCTGTGGCAACGACCAACACCCAATAGGGACACGAACGAACATGTTCTTTTTCCGGCGCAATCCGGAGGAGGCCCGATCCGTTTCCATAGTCTAGCAAAGAAACAAAGGGGACCTCTTTTTCCAGGGATAAAGTTATGGAATGGCCTTCGGGGTCGGACGCAGAAACAGTCAGCTCACGAACAGCACCGGACTTCAAGGTCTTGTATTTCAATCGTCTCAATTCGGGTGGGATATTTGCGGGAGGAACTTTGGACACCCAAACGCGGCCAAAATAATTTGTCTTGCCGTCATACCTGTTGGACAGCCGCAGATCCGCACCGAAGTTCTGACGCCCCCCAAAATAGGCATCCGTTAAATGGAATGTGTGCTGTTTCCACTGCTTGGAATCCTGGAGGTAGACATCGGGTGTGCTCGAGTAAGAATATTCCACACCATCGTAGTCGATGCACCAAACATCATGTCCTTTATCGAAATATTCAACCGTAATCCAGACTTCTTTTTTTCGGGAATAAATGAAGTCATTGCAGACATCTAGGTAAATATAGTAGGACGGTTCTTGAGCATCGATCGTAGGAAAGGCCGCTTCGCGGCCATCAAGCACACGCGTCCGCCAAGCCCCATCAGGTGCATTGCCAGCTGGGGATAGTCCCCGCGATAATGTGTACGTTCCGAAGTCAAGCCAGACATGCGTCTCCTTCGTGTAATCCGTGTTTTTCCACCGGATCACGTTATCTGAAGTCATATTCATATACTCCAGTCCATACTCTTGAGAAGGAGCGATATCTGTGGCCTCGTGCCATTCATTCCAGGTCTCTATTGTGACAAGCTTAGCCCCAGAGTTCTGGATCCGATCCCAACTGAAATCATAAAAATTGCCGCATTCACGCTTTCTGAAGCTTCTCTTTCGGTTCTGGACCGTTTTGTCATCGTAACCCGGCCCCAGGTTTCCAATCTGGCCAAAAACGACAGGTCCGTTTAAAGCGGCACCCCAAGCATATTCACCTTCTGTCGTTGCATTGATCCATGAAGATTCTTTGACAATGAACGGCTTAACACCAAATTCTTTTCTAAAGTGGCTGTAGACATAGTTAAAACTTTTCTGGTCATGGTTTGCTGCGTAAGAGGAATAATAGAGGTATATAATAGGACGACCATTAATTTTGGCCCAGAGATTCTTGGGCACGCATTTGAAGAAATCAGAGATCATGCCGTAGAAAAGCTTTTTGCCTGCTAAAGTCGTGAGATCGGGTGGCACTCCAGCGTTCTGATATTGGAGGGCTGTTGTGTCATAGAACATGCCTACTTTTGGGGGGTGGTATTTTTCTTTTATTAAACTTTGGACAGCTTTCACTAGGTTTTTCAGCCCAGTCTGACTCCAAAAAAACTCTCGCTCATTTCCCCAATACACAGGGAGCACGAAATCGATCTTGGCATCGATCATATCCAGCAGTTCTCGGCGGTGCCAATCCAAGTCCGTGAAGCTATAATTAAAAAGATAGTCCTTCGGGGGATGATCGGTAAGCGCATCGGACTTGTCTGGATATCTGAAATGGAAACCGGAGTAAACATCGTACCAGTAGAAGAAGAATGTTGCGACCTTATTGGATTTGATCTTGGTCAGGGGTTGGATCGTCTGGCTCGACAAGAGAGGCACCACATCAATGGAGAGAAGAAGAGCAAGGACGTAATAAAAGGCAATATTCTTTGGTAATAGCCTGCTTTTCATACCGTTCGCTTATTTCCCGGCTCGAATTTCTGATTGAAAAGTAAGTCCTTCTACTATTGGCATCTAGATATCAGCGTATTTGTCTTTTACATACAACTTTTAAATTTTATTTGCAAGGAAGTTTGGCAGCGCTACGGGGATTCGAACCCCGGTCTGATGGCTGAGAACCACCTGTCCTAGTCCCCTAGACGATAGCGCCACCTGTTTGGGGAATTGCAAGGATACCAAAACCACCCCTGGCAAGTCAAGGGATTTGGAATGATTATGGATGGTGTATGGGATCGAGAGGACTGAAAAATTGTTCAATTTGCTGGTTTCGATTTACTGCTTATCTCTGGCTTTTTCGGGTTCGATGTGGATGAGGATGTTTACCGGTTTGGATAATTCGGACTGGATCTGTTCTTCGATCCTTTCTGTGATTTTGTGGCTTTCAAGAACAGTAAGATCGGAATCGACGATCACATGGCAATCCAAGAATAATTCCCCACTCAGAGTTCTTGTGCGCAGGGCATGCCATCCGGAAATATCTTCGGCTTGTGAAAGTATTTTCTCAATGGACTGGCAGGATTTTTTGTCGGCGGAATGTTCGGTGAGTTCGATGAGATTATCATAGAATATCTTTCCAGCCACGCCCATGATCATGATTCCCACAATAAGCGTAGCCATATGGTCGGCGTACCCCCAGCCTATAAGGCCGGCGGCTCCTCCGATTAGAACGGCCATGGAAGAGAAAGAATCGGAGCGGTGATGCCAGGCGTTGGCATACAAGGCAGCGCTATGGGTCATTCGAGAAATTTTGCGTGTGGCGTGAAAGATAACTTCCTTAGATACGACCGAAATTGCGGCCACTACGAGCACGAGGAAACCGGGATAATTCAATTCTTTGCGAAAGATGGCCGTGCCTGCAGAGAAAACAAACCCGAAACCCACAACGATCAGAATAAAAGCGATCGATTGGGCGGCAATAGTGTCGAATTTTCTGTGTCCATAGGGATGTGTTTCATCAGCAGGTCTGCTGGATAAACGAGCTCCGAGCAGAATGAGAAAGTCCGTAGCAAGGTCAGTCAGTGAATGGACGCCATCTGCTATGAGTGCCGACGATCTTATGAGGAGCCCCGAGACGATCTTGAGTATCACGAGAACAACATTGAGGAGAGCACCCCAAAGTGTGACAGACCGGATTTTTCTCTCTCTAGGAGTTATGGGACCAAATCTGGTATAGAGCTTCTTCATGGGCATCTAATAGAATAAAAATATTATAATTGAAATTTCTAATTTTGGCGAATTTTAAACATGGACTGATAAAGTTGGGGACGGTTCTCTTTTTATCCTTATGTGGGGACCGTTCCCCGAACGGTCCGATAAAAAAAGGGTGACTGTCCCCTTTTCTTTCTGATATGATTGATGGAAAATCAGAGTAGGAAGAGGAGACTTGAGGCGGTAAATATGAGTTTTCTCGAAACATCATTCTTTAAGAAATACTTGCTCCCGGGTTTTGTCTTTCAATCCGTCCTTATCGGTGGAGGGTATGGGACAGGGAGAGAACTTGTCGAGTTCTTCCTCAGCTATGGCCCCCTTGGAGGGCTTTTGGGAATGTTGCTTGTGTCCACTGTGATGTGGTCGCTCCTTTTAGCCGTGACATTTGAATTTTCCAGGAAATTCCAGGCCTATGATTACAGGACATTCTTCATGAATCTGCTCGGACCATTCTGGTTTGTGTTCGAGATCATCTATTTTCTCTACATGCTCATCGTTCTGGCTGTAGTAGGTTCAGCCTCAGGGATCCTTCTCCGGGACAATTTTGGTATTCCTTACTTGGTTGGAGTAATTTTCATGCTTACAGCGGTAGGATTTCTGACATTCAAGGGAAGCGGTCTGATAGAAAATTTCCTCTCTGTTTGGTCGATGATTCTTTACGCTGTGTATGCCGCTTTTCTTGTCGTCGGACTTATAAAATTCGGACCGGAAATACAGAAAAATTTTTCAGAAGGCGCGATCCAATCCGGATGGGCTCTGGGAGGATTTAAATATGCCCTCTACAACTTGGGCAACATCGCGGCTGTACTTTTTTGTCTGAATCATATCGAAAAACGAAAAGAAGCCATATCGGCTGGCCTGATCGGTGGTGTGATTGGAATAATTCCGGCCGTTCTTTTTTACATCCCTGTTGTCGGTCTCTACCCGGGTGTTCTTTCTGAAGAAATACCCGCGATATTTCTTCTGCAGAAGGCCGGAGTCGCGGCGCTCTTAATCGTATTTCAGGTTATCCTCTTTGGGACTCTTATCGAAACAGGAACAGGATTTATCCATGCAGTCAACCAGCGCATCCAGGTGACCTTAAAGTCTAAAGGAAAAAAATTCGCTCAGTGGCACAGGCCGATCGTAGCTGTAGTTCTCCTCCTGATCGCTCTAGGAATATCAACGTTTGGTCTAATCAACTTGATCGCAAAGGGCTATGGCGCAGCAAGCTGGGGATTTTTGATCGTTTTTATCCTACCGTTGGTAACAGTGGGGCTTTATAAAATTATAAAGGACTGAAAGAAGACGATCCCCAAGTTTTTATGTAGGGACCGTTTCCCAAATGGTCCGTTCGGGGAATGAACCCTACAAAAATAGGTGACAGTCCCCCTTTTTCTTCACCCCTGGAAATAGGTGACAGTCCCTTATTTTTATACGTATTCGATGGTGGCGGGGGGTTTAGAAGTGAGCTCGTACGCGACCCTGCTGACTCCCGGAACCTCGGTTGTTATTCGCTTTGCCAATCTTTTTAAAACATTCCACGGGACTTCAGTCGGTTCGGCTGTCATAGCATCCTGGCTTTCCACAGACCGCACGATGATGATGTCTCCAAACCTCCGCTGTCCATCCTCCACGCCGGTCCCTTTATCGCTGAGCAATGCAGCAAAAGTCTGGAAGGGCTTGAGCGGTGTGATCTCCTCCTCCACAATCGTTGTCGCTTTCCTCACCTTGGCCACTCTCTCGGGCGTTACTTCACCCACGATCCGGGTTGCCAAGCCGGGCCCTGGAAAGGGCATCCGTTGATGGATCGCTTCGGGAAGTCCCAGTTCCTTGGCCAACTCTCTCACTGCTGGCTTAAACAGCTCTTTTACAGGTTCTACGACCTTAAAACCATACCCTTCATCGGGATCGATCCCGATCTGTTCAAGGATGTTGTGCTGCGTCTTCACTCCACCCTTTGTTTCAATAATATCCGCTGCGATCGTTCCCTGGATCAAAAATCTGGCGCCGCTATTTCGGACTTCTCTTCCAAAAACTGAGTAAAACGTGTTACGGAAGGCTTTTCGAACCTCCTCAGGATCGGACAATCCTTTGAGTGCGCTAAAAAACTCATCCTGGGCATTGACGATATCGACCTTGATCCCAAGACCAGCAAAGATCTGAGCGACTTCCTGAGGCTCATTCTCCCTCATCAACCCATCATCGATGAATATCACTTTGAGATTATCGCCGATGGCCCGATGTGCCAACACCGTACATGCCGAACTATCCACTCCACCCGATAAGGCAGAAATGGTCTTCTCTGATCCGACTGTGGATTTGATTTCTTCCGTCTTTTCTTCAACAAACTTTTTTACATCCATCTCTATCTCCCACTCTAAATTTCCACCATAATACACTATCTCTCCGATAAAATCCAAACACAAAAACAAATAGAAAAATTTGTCCAAAATTTAAAAATTGAGGTCGAGTTTTTGTCGGGAATTTGGGATCTCGTTGTAGAATTTTATTTTAAGGAGTAGCCGCTAGAGGTGAAAATTATAAATTGAAAATCATCCCCTCAGCCACCCTTAAAGGCTATTGACCACTAAAAAGTGATATGTCACTATGATTTCGGAAGATTAAACTAGAAATGAAGAGGAGGGCCCATCCAAGGCATAGCTAATCTTGAAAGGGAGCAGGAAGAACGGGGATTCCTCTCTCCGGCCCTCCTCATAAATTCTTAAAATCACAATCCTTTAATACAGAAATTTTCTCTTAAAAACTTCCGGTTTAAAGTCCTGCATCCCTTTGTTTTTTGCACAATATATAGGCACTTTTTTATTAAAGGTACGATATGTGGTAAAGAAAGTCAAGTTTTTTTAAAGAAAAATGCAATTTTGTTCCAAGAATATGAGTTTCCCGCAAGTTTGTCAAAAAAAAAGATTCACGCGGACGCGCAGAGTATGGAGAGAAATCCCTGTTTATCGGGAAAAATTCAGAGCAGGGAATATAAATCTAAAGATGTATATGAATTTTTATGATCAGACCTTCAAATCAAAATCAGAGTTCCAGACAATTCTGCCATACACCATGGATATTGCAATACTCCAGAGCACAGAGAGCCTTGAACTCATCAACTTTCACTCTGTACACAACGTTAGGGTCTGCATAGACAGGCTCAAATGTCGTCTTTCCAAGGCATATAACTTGGTCATTCTCTTTAACACCATAGAGTTCAACCCACCCAATATGGTGCTCAACCGTGTTCGGATGAGGGATCTCTTTCCCTACGATAACTCTTACGCTGTCGGGACCCTCAACTTCGATAACGGGAACGTGTTTCTCTTTGCCCTCATTTTCGGGACTCTTAAGGAAATCTTCAAATTTCATTCTTTTTCTCCTACATCTTATATTTCCCATAAATTTACTATAATATAAAAACTATGTCAATAATCCCGTTCAATTTTATACTAATTTATCGCTATTTCAGAACATCCTTTAACTTTTCAAGCCTCTCGTTGAAATCATCTCCGCTGATCTCACCCCTGATTCGTTTTGCTACAAGGGGCACCAATGCAGCGGTGATTAGTTGCGCATTGGCATCGACACTGTAAACGGAATCAATCGTCAGTATGATAAACCCGAGCCGTGTCTCCCCTGCTTCATATGTTTGTATCCAGCTTTCGATCCGGTTTAGAGATTCGGCTGTCGGATCTGTAAGATCTGCACTATTTTTCTCGATGAGAACAGCCGTTCGAGAGATCTTCAATCCCTCTTGGAATCCTATCAGATATCCTAGTTTCGCCTCCATCGACATGATTTTCCATTTAGTGCCATCAATGAATACATCCAGCTGTTCTTGGATACCCAAGCCATAAGAGAAGACACATATTAAAAGTCCAAGACACAAAATTGTTTTTTTCATGGTTTTCCTTTTAGAAGAATATTCATCTGAGAGATTATTGGCCCTGATGGAATTTTGACAATTTTAAATACAATATATCAAGCAAAACATTCTCTTTCAAGAGTATAAAGCGTATGATGTGAATTCCGATGGAAAAAAATTTCAAATTCGGATAGAATCTTATGTCACATTCATGATGTGATTGTGTGTTCATAAGAAATCGGCATGGAGGAATGAACGTGAGCGAAAACATCCCTATTGAAAAACCAGCGGGCAAGTTAGGAGTTATGATGCCCGGACTCGGAGCAGTGGCCACAACATTTATTGCGGGCATATCGGTTATCAAACGTGGTCTATCCCAACCGTACGGATCTCTAACACAGATGGGAGCGATCAGACTTGGTAAACGGACGGAAAAAAGAACCCCTAAAATCAAAGATTTTATTCAGTTGGCAGAGCTTGATGATCTGGTGTTCGGCGGGTGGGACATCTTTACTGATAACGTTTACAAAGCAGCACTCAATGCGGGTGTTCTTCGCAAAGAATTACTGGACCAAGTCCGAGACGATATCGAACGTATTAATCCCTGGAAGGCGGTCTTCGACCAGAATTATGTTAAAAGACTCAAGGGTGAACACGTTAAAAAAGCCTCCACTAAATATGACTTGGCGCAGATGCTCATGGAGGATATTCAGGACTTCAAAGAAAAAAACGGTCTCAGCCGAATGGTGATGGTCTGGTGCGCCAGCACAGAAGTCTTCATGAAACGAGACCCTGTTCATGAGACGCTCGAGTCCTTTGAAAAGGCCATGAAGGAAAACCATCCGGCTATTGCACCGAGCATGGTCTATGCATATGCCTCAATTGCATCTGGTGTTCCCTTTGCCAATGGAGCGCCCAATCTAACGGTAGACATTCCTGCGATGTTTGAGCTGGCAAGCGCGAAGAATGTGCCCATTGCCGGTAAGGACTTCAAGACCGGGCAGACTTTGATGAAAACCATTCTCGCTCCGGGATTCAAGGCGCGGCTCATCGGCTTGAAAGGGTGGTTTTCAACAAATATCCTGGGTAACCGGGATGGTGAAGTCCTTGACGATCCCGAATCTTTTAAAACAAAAGAAGAAAGCAAGTTGGGAGTTCTCGATTACATCCTCCAGCCTGATGTCTACCCGGAGCTTTACAAAGACCTCTACCACAAGGTGCGGATCAATTACTATCCCCCACGGGGTGATAACAAAGAGGGTTGGGATAATATCGATATTTTCGGCTGGTTAGGCTATCCCATGCAGATCAAGATCGATTTTCTCTGCCGAGATAGTATACTGGCAGCTCCCTTAGTTCTAGACTTAGCACTTTTCTTGGATCTAGCCCAGCGCAGCGGGATGAAGGGCATCCAGGAATGGCTGTCGTTCTACTTCAAGAGTCCTATGTGTGCTCCAAAACTCTATCCTGAACACGACTTGTTTATCCAGCTCATGAAGCTGAAAAACACGCTGCGCCATCTCAAGGGAGAAGAACTCATCACACATCTGGGATTGGAGTACTACGACTGATAATACTTAATAGAACAACCTTCGCTGCGGCTAAACCTTTCTTTTGACAATCATCTCCTCAAGGGGCATTCGCTGGCTTTTTATGGTGTGAATGGCCGGCCAGCCCACCGCAATATGAAGAGCCGGTTCCATATAATCGGGCAGGTGAAATTTCTCTTTGAAGATCTGAGCGGTTTTTTCAGTGCGGGTGAGCCAGACAGCCCCTAAGCCCAGGGCATGAGCCACGAGACACATGTGATCAGCGGCAGCTGCGCAATCGTAAAGTTGGTTATGGGGAATGAGGCGGTCGTGTCCCAAGGTCTCATAAACTCGCTTATCGTAGCAGACTACGATCAGTATGCAGCTGTCCGTGGGTGTGGGGATGTCGCTCCACACCATTTTTGCGTCTTTGGGATCCCTGATGACGACAAACCGGACAATCTCCAGATTACATCCCGTGGGGGCTGCTCTTCCTGCCTCGAGGATCTGCTCGATCGTTTCATCCGGGATTTCCTTTCCAGGGATCCAGTCGCGGACAGATCTTCTCTCCCAAATTAGCTTTTTAACGACCTCCATATCCTTTTCAGAAAACACTGGGGGATCTGGTTCAGAAACTGTAACGTTGTGGCCTCCGCGGAGTTTTTTTGCCATCTCTATGTATGTCTTTCCCCACTCCAAATCAGGCTCGTTTTCCGGGAAGCCTCTTTTTCTCCACACATCGAGGATCAATTCAGGCTCTCGACCTAAATTGGGTCTCATTCGCTTTTTTCCCAGGATAATGGGATAGAGATCAACCTCGATGGTGTGATGGATGCGCTCCCGGAAAAGAGCGCGAAGGCACACCGAATCCATAGTCATGAGGTCGTCTCTAGTGTATCGGCCATATAACCAACGGACTGTATCATCAGTTTCTGAATCCGGAACATCTCCACTTTTTTCATCGGGGACGAATCTATTTTCCGCTATTTCCTCCTCGCCAGTCTTTCTTATTGCAAGTTCACAATAGGGATCCCCGTCGAGAATATTCTTGATGTGTATGTATTCGTAATCCGGATTATATGCCTTTATCTTGGCTTGATCGACATAACAGTAAAGCCGGGCCATTTTGGGATCGCTCCAGTCGTGCCATTCTGCCGCTAAAGGACAATGATGGACTCTGACTCTCTCCTCTCCATCTATAACAACGCTCTCCACCTCCCAGGCAATGTCGGGCAGATCACTTGCAAAATTCTCTGGTGTTAGAGAGAGACCTTTCTTCTGAGCCTTTTTTCTCGCTTCTCCTCCTATAGAAGCTCCATATTCATCTATCGCTTTCCGTATGAGCTCTTCTCCCCTCTCTTCGCCATATTCTTCGACAAGTGTTTTGGAAAAACAGTGATAGAGCAACGCAGCTCTTCTCAGAGCTGCCTGGATTTGACACAATGCTTCCTGTTTCGGTATTTTTTCTTCAGTGCTTTTCATTCTCTCGACTCCTTTCTATGAATAAAATCCCAATCATGAAATTCATGGACCTGGCGGTATTGAATATCCGGATTTCTTTTATTGTATACAAAACAAAAGTATTTTCTAGCAACCCACTAAGATTGCGTCACCATTTTTAAAGTTCAAGTATAATGTTGAGTATAAACAATGATAATGATGGGAGCTCTCTTAGAAGGCTATTTTTGGCCCTAAAAATGGCGGTTTAAGACAGTTTTCGACCTGATATTTTTAGCTAACCTGATTAATATGTATAAGTTAGCGTGGCCCGTCCCCAATAATCTTTGGGAAATTCATTCGATCCAGTAATTTCTGGAAGCGCGGGTCATCGCGTAAAGGATCCCACTGTATATCTACACCCAGATAAACCATAAGTGTTTCGCGTTCCCTGTAGGCTTTTTCCAACCATTCCAGAGCCCGGTCTATCTCCTTGGCATGCGCATACACCAATGCGATCCGTGTGGCTAAAACATGGACCTGCTTCGAGCATTCCTCCAACGCCTCTGCCGCTTGTCTCATCGCTCCGGGATAACCTCCATCCGCATAACCTTTATCGATAGCATCTGCAACTTCTCCCATATCCTGTTTAATGAAGTACGTCTTCGCCTCCGTCAGAGCTTCCTCATCCATCCCATTTTGGTGAAACGCAACCCAGAGGCGTTCATGTGCCACAAAAAAACTCGGCTCCATCTTGAGTGTCTTTTTGAACTGAGCGATGGCGTCATCATAGCGGTGTGCCTGTAAGAGATACCCCCCATACATCTGTTGTGGAAAGTGATTGAGGGGGTCTATTTCCAGAGCTTGTTTTATCTCGGCCGAGGCTTCTTCTGGACGTCTCATCGAGCTCAGAAATTCTGCATACATCAAGCGTGCATTCACTAAGTTTGGATTAAGTTCGATCGCCCGCTTATACTCTTCCTCCGTTCTTTTCCAGTCCCATTCGTAATAATAACTGACTCCGGCTAACACCTCGTGAGCCTCCGCGAGTGAATCATCCAGCTCAATGGCCCTAAGAGCAGCTTCTTTTGATTTCAGAAATGACTCACGGAGTGCAGCAAATCCCAGGTTTGCCATAGCAAGCCAATAGAACGCGATCCCTGCATATGCCAGGGCATATTTGGGATATTTTTCAAGGGCGAGGTGGAAGTATTCAAGCGCAGTGTCGAAATGTTCGTGTGTGAATTTGAACAGATGAAAACGGCCTTTGAGATATGCTTCATAAGCTTCAGTATTTTCCGTATGGACCTTAACGAGAGGCTCTTCCTCCGCGCCCAAGATCTCAATCTTGAGCTCTTTGACAATGCTCTGAGCGATATCGTCCTGGATGGCAAATATATCCTCCAACTCTCTATCGAAGCGTTCAGACCAGAGATGGAAGCCATCGGCCACATTGATAAGCTGTGCTGTTACACGCAGCCGATTGCCGGCTTTCCGGACGCTTCCTTCAAGCACGGTCTCCACGTTGAGCTTTCGTCCGACATCCCGGATGTCGACGTCTTTTCCTTTAAAAGAAAAGGCGGACGTCCGTGCAACCACACGCAAGTCTCTCATTTGAGTAAATGCATTGATGAGTTCTTCGGCCAATCCCTCACAAAAATATTCCTGTTCTGGGTCGGCACTCATGTTTTTAAAGGGAAGCACAGCGATGGACGTTTTCCATTCAGATATCCGGGTTCTATCCGTTTGCGATTCTTCGAATTTCTTAAGTGAATTCAACAACTCATCGGCGCTTTGATACCGTCTGTCTTTGTCTTTCTCGAGGCACTTAAGCACGATAGAGCAGAGATCCCCAGGAATCTGTGGGTTGAACTCTCTAGGATTTTTGGGGAGTTCTCCCTTGTGTTTCATGGCTACGCTGAGAGCTGTCTCCCCTTCAAAGGGCACATGCCCTGCTGCCATTTCATACAGGACAACGCCCAAGGAGTAAATATCGGATCGCTCATCGATCTCTTTCCCTTCCACCTGTTCGGGCGACATATATTCGGGGGTTCCGATTATCACTCCTATTGCGGTTACGTCTTTTCCCTTGAGGGAGCGGGCAATTCCAAAATCCATGATACGCACATTGCCTTCTTTATCGATCATGATGTTCTGGGGTTTGAGGTCGCGATGAACAACTCCCAGCCTATGGGCTTCACTCAGGCCTTCGCAGACCTGTTTCCCAATGGAAATGATCGTGCTTGGCGTCAACTGTTTTGATCGCTTGATAAAGCTCTTTAAATCCTCACCAGGCACATACTCCATAGTAATGTAATACGTATTTTCTTCTCTGTTGAGGTCATACATCCGGCAGACATTTTTATGTCCGATCTTACGGGCCAATTTAAGCTCGTTCCGGAAACGCTCGATCGTCTTTAGATCTGCGGCGATCTCGGGTCTCAGGAGCTTTAGTGCGATCCTTTCATCCACTTCTTTATCGAAAGCCTTGTAGACTTTTCCCATCCCCCCTTGACCGAGTTCATCGATAATTTGGTATCGATCCGCAAATGTAAAACCTGTGGTCAATTCCTCTTTGGGGGTCTCAAGTGTAACTGTCACAGAAACTTGGGATTCTTCTGAAGAGATAAGCTGAGTTGCACAGCTTTTACAGTAATTGGAATCAGAGGTGTTCTCAGCTTTACATTTTGGACATTTGATTGCCATTGTTTTTTAAATAAAGCCTTAAGTCATAAATGCTTTTTCCTGTATATCACTTGGTTGCTTCACTGTCAATTTGTTAAAAATCTAAAAAATCGCCCCCTATATCCCCCCAAAAGGCGATTGACCAAATCCGAGCATGCGTTAAGATGGTATTGCTAAATTTTGGAAAAACTTCCAATTGCTGGGGTTGTCCAATGGAAGAAAAGAGAAAAGACCAACGCTTAAGAGAGGAAAAAAAGGTTGTAATCGAGTTTTATCCTGAAGGCAAGGATTTCCGCCCGAAAAACGTAACATACGCATTAACAAGAGACATCTCTGAGGGGGGCCAGAGACTTTTGACCGACAGATACTTCCCTATCGGGACTTTGTTGAAAATCACATTGTCTTTATCGCGCACAAGGCAGATCGTCAATGTTGTAGCAAAAGTACGATGGGTAACAAATTTTCACACATCGGATCTTTTTGAAATGGGGATTGAGTATCTGCATGAAATACCTGAATCTGTTTTGAGCATGATGAAAAACCATCAGGAAAAAGAAGCTAAGACCCCCTCCTCAGCTTGGAAATAGACAAAAAACTATTTTCTGCCTAAAAGCTATATACATCCTTACTTGAACTTGATGGGAACCCGCAGATAGTAAGCCTCCATCAGTAAGTCAGACTTCAATCCACAACAAAATTAATTATTGACAGAAATGTGTTATTCTATTCCAATTGCTAGGAGAGAAGACATTGGAAGATAACGCCTGTATAACCAAGCAACCCAAAGGCCTCAGTCTATTTGAACGGTATTTGAGTATCTGGGTCATTTTATGCATCGCAGCTGGGATAGTTCTGGGAAAACTGGCCCCAAAGGTAGCCACATATCTAGATAGCCTAGCCATCTATGTCAATGAAGCGCCTGTCGTTTCCATTCCCATTGCAGTCTGTCTCTTCTTCATGATGTATCCCATCATGGTCAAGATCGATTTTACCGAAGTGCTTAAGGCTGGCAAGAATTTCAAACCGGTCAGCCTGACTTTATTCGTCAATTGGGCCGTCAAGCCTTTCACGATGTACGCCATCGCCATACTGTTTCTTGGTGTCCTGTTCAAAAGTTTTATCGGACCCGAAGCCCTAGATTATATCAAGATGCCCTTGGGTCTCGACCTTCCGCTGGGAGCCAAACATGGGGCCGGAACAGTGGTTCTTGTCGAAGGCGTCAAAATGTTAGTAGTCCCACTATGGCGAAGCTATCTTGCGGGCTGTATACTGCTCGGGATCGCTCCTTGTACAGCCATGGTCCTGGTCTGGGGCTACCTGGCAAAAGGAAATGATGGACACACGCTGGTCATGGTCGCCATCAATTCCCTGACGATGCTTGTTTTGTATGGTCCTCTGGGAGGATTTCTGTTAGGTATAGGCCGTCTTCCTGTTCCCTGGAAGGCTCTTTTGCTATCTATCGGTATCTATGTGGCCCTGCCGCTTGTGGCGGGTTATATCTCACGAAAATTGATCCTAGCTAAAAAAGGCATAGATTGGTTTAACACAAAATTCCTGCATATCCTGACACCAGTAACCATTACGGCCTTGTTGGTGACCCTAGTCCTTCTGTTCTCTTTCAAAGGAGAAGTTATACTCTCGAACCCTTTGACCATACTTTGGATCGCCATTCCTCTTTTCCTCCAGACGAACCTTATATTCTGGCTTGCTTATGGGCTGGCGAGAGTATTGAAACTCTCTTACGAGGATGCGGCCCCCTCGGCCCTGATCGGTGCATCCAATCACTTTGAAGTGGCCATAGCCACATCAGTCATGCTTTTTGGGCTCTCATCCGGAGCGGCATTAGCGACTGTGGTCGGAGTCCTTATCGAAGTCCCTGTGATGTTGATGCTTGTGCGGATCTGTTTGCGGACCCAGGGCTGGTTCAAAACATAATCTCTTTAAGAATTTTTAATACCCAAGTAGAGAAAGGAACAGGCGCTCTCGACTTTGGCAGCTTTATTCATCAAATATTTTTTCTCAAACGATCAAAAAATTTATGTGCCTCGTCAAAATCCCGTTGCCGGATAACATGCTTGAGAAATTCGAGTTTGTTTGTGACCTTTTCCAATTGGGAAAGAGAATAAGGATTGAAAAGAATCTCGGAGAGAAGAGCATCCTCCTCTGATAAGAGGCCTTTTGCGATCTCATGATGTTTCTTAAAAGTGGTCCCGGGAACAGTCGAAGAATCCATGTTCGCAGCGAAGACAAGCGAGGACGCAAAAGGCAGAGACAGAGAATACGCGATCAACTGGTCGTGTTCGTCGAAGGAGTACTCGAAGATCCGGAGGCCCAATCCTTGGAAAAAATCCCTGAAAAACAAAGAACCCTCAAAGCATGATTCACGAATAAAGATGATATTCTCCTCTCCCATCTGATCGATTTCTGTAAAAGTGGGTCCAAACATGGGATGGATGGACACAAAACGGAAATTACAGCCATCGTAAAACTCGTTGATCTTTCCCTTCACTGACATGATATCCGCGATGATACAATCCTCTGGGAGATAGGAGGTAACCGATTCGAATGCCAAAACCGTATTCTGTATACTGACAGCATTGATGAGTATCTCAGTTTGGAAATCCTCAATCTCCGCCAGTTCACCAAAAATCCTCACTCCGGAAATCCTGTTAGCCTTTTCAATATTTGAGTCATAAACTCCGATCTCATGTTCACTTTTTAGCTGGTTAGCAAACCATGTGCCCATGTTTCCAGCACCCAAAATCGTGATCTTCATCTCTCCTCCTCGTCTTGAAGCCTACGGCCCTCCCTAATAAGTTCAGTAAATACCTTTTCAGCAAAATCGGAATCGATAAGCTGAAGTTTTCTGGCATACTCTCTAACTCTTTCTAAAACCCGAATCTCACGCTCACAATCAGATATTTCTGGTTTGAATGCCTTTGTTTGCAAGGCAAGCGCCAGGCGCTCGTTCAATTTTTCCAGTATTTCTATGTCCAGGCAGTCGATTTTTTTCCTGATCTCTGCCAAGCTCATGTCTCACCTCCACAGATTCCTAAATCTGACAACTTAAAGTATTAATTCAATTCCTCCATGAAATCGCGCAGGCGGAAGATCTTATCTGCCAATTCAGCAAAGGATTCAGGGGTTAAGGCCTGGTCTTTATCACTTAAAGCTTCTTCTGGATTATCATGAACCTCAATGATCAATCCATCCGCTCCTGAAACCACAGCAGCCAAACTCATGGGCGGAATCAGACTCACTCTGCCTGTAGCATGAGTGGGATCAACAATGATCGGCAAATGCGAGAGTTCCTTGACAGCTGGAACGGCGCTGAGATCAAGGGTATTCCGTGAGTAGGTCTCGAAAGTCCTGATCCCCCTTTCACAGAGGATCACATCGGAATTTCCTTCCTTTAAAATGTATTCCGCACAGCTTAGCCATTCAGATATGGTGGAGTACATTCCCCTTTTGAGAAGGACCGGCCTCTCAGCCTTTCCCACTTCTTTGAGCAAGGAAAAATTCTGCATGTTCCGGGCACCGATCTGTAGGATATCAACATAATCGCACATCCATGATACATCTCGAGGATCAAGGACTTCGGATACAATGGGCATCCCAGTGAGTTCCTGAGCTTTTTTTAGGATCTTGAGGCCTTTTAATCCAAGGCCTTGGAAGGAATAGGGAGAAGTTCTTGGTTTAAACGCCCCTCCACGCAGCATGTTGGCTCCTGCCTTCTTCACAGCCGTGGCAATATTCAATGTATGTTCTTCGTCTTCCACACTACAAGGGCCTGCTATCAGTACAAAATCCCGACCGATGCGGATGTTTCCAACCTGAAACGTCGTTTTCTTTTTATTTTCTAAAGTGACTAACCTGATATCGTTCATTTCAAACACCTCTTTCCAGGGGAATATAAACAAGACGACTTTTTTTAATAAGACAAGAGTTGGGGTATTTGTATATATGGACGCTTAGCGCCCATAATAGGTGTAATAGACAGAGAGGGAGGGCGTATGAGTTGTTAATCCTTCTGTTGAAATGATATTTTTTCTCATAGCCGAAATAACACCATAGTAAAGCATAATTTGATTGAGTCTGTCAATGGTTACTTAAGATTTAAGAGTGCCGAGGGCCGGACTCGAACCGGCACGTTGGATAACCAACGAGGGATTTTAAGTCCCTTGCGTCTACCAATTCCGCCACCCCGGCACGTATAGAATCAATGACTTAGAGGATACGTTTCAATTCTGGGTGGTGGCGTGTCACCTGTTGCGTCATGGGTAGTATGTTATATCCTAAAATTGTCTTGTGTGATTATAACACACCCCTCACTGGAGCAGAAATAACAAATTGTGATTATTAGGGAATCTCGCGAAATTTGATGTACAATTCCGCGATGTAATAGGAAACGCATTTCTGATTATTATGTTGCCATGATTCGTTAACTCCGGTAAAAAGAAGCCCGTGGTTTACTTCAGCTCCACTAATCCAGTCTCTCACCTGCTGAAGGATGTCGATGGTCATGTTGTTCTCATTGGGCGGTATGTTTTTGTAAAAGTATCCCGGAGTTTCGATGCACTTAACGGGCAGTTCCCAAACACCGGTGAGAACATGCAATTGGTGCCCACAGGAGCTAGTGCCTGGGTAGTTTGAATCTGTTGAATAATTTGTTAGTTTTAGTTTGGCTTCTAGTAAGATACCCTTTTTCCCGACAAATTGACTGATGTCAAAAAAGAGGCGAGATCTATAAATGAAGCCAACATAAAACCACATCCCCTCTGATTCTTGGAAATGATTTTCAAATCCCACTCGGGCATGTGTTGGTGTACTCGAATGTTGGGGATCATCAGGAAGTGTTGAAAAGCCAGCCCAATCATAACTCTGTTTTCTCCGGCTGTGCCGGTCGCGTTTTTGGACAGGGATGGTGACCTCTATGGTTCGGGGTTGACGTTTGGCTAAGTTTGGCTTGTCAATTGGAAGCAGAACCGAAAAAACACCAGAATCTCCCTTAACGTTTCCGTTTGCTTCTTGAATTCTGATAAAATACCTGCCTGGTGTGATCTTGCCCGGAGGCACATTTAGAGAGCCTGTGGGAGAAAGATTTTGATCGTAGGTTTGGACCTCGGATTGTTGGTATTTATGGAGTGAGGCTTTTACATTTCCCGTGATGCCTTCCGATTTCCATGAAACTAGGATCGAGTCTGTAGTTTTAAATTCATCTCCAGCCTTTGGAGACGTGACGGTTATCGTCTTTCTCGCTTGTAATTTTCTTTCTTGAGCCAAAGTTGTCCCCAAAAGAAAAATCATAAGACACAGAAAAAAGATTGAATACTTTCTCATCGTACCCTCCAGATGAGTTTTAATATGACTCCTTTCCCCATATTCTGTAGTGACCTTACCACATAAAATATCGTAAATTCAAAGCACTTGAATTTTGGCTGGTATTGGGTTAGATTGACATTTTCATGGAAATATCGGGAAATTCTAGATAGGAATGTCTGAGCAAAAAAAGAAAAATGTCCGCATCATGCCGCAATTTTTAATAATTGCGGCGACGAATTTTGCGAATGGAGTCGCCGATCTGTTTGTGGCTCTTAAATTCACACCGAACACCCTCACGGTTTTAGCCCTTCTGTTCGGTGTGGGAGCGGGTGTTATGTTTGCCTTGGAGAAGCCAGGTTGGGCGGGCCTTATGATCTTCCTTTGCGGTTTGTTCGACATGCTGGATGGTAAGGTGGCGGCGAAGACCAACGCCACGAGCGATTTTGGTGCGATATTCGACTCCACGCTCGATAGATATTCTGAGTTCTTCATCTACCTGGGTCTTGCCTATCATTTTAGGGAGAGCTGGGTAGTGTGGGTGCCGTTTTTCACATTCCTCGGCTCTACGATGGTGAGTTACACCAGAGCCAGAGCTGAGGGGCTGGGGATTGAATGTAAGATCGGGGTGATGCAGAGGGCAGAACGGATGGCTCTTCTCCTCTTGGGTACGATTTTTGGCATTGTTTTTGATATCTTCGACCCGCTGATGACAGGAATTTTGCTTTTTATAGCCGTCATCTCGAACATCACTGCGTTGCAGCGCACTTTTTATGTCCGGAAGGTGACGCAACAGGGTGACAATGAATAATAAAAAGACTGTTTTTATTTTGTGTGGCTTTCTTCTCCTGTGTGTTGTGAGCCTGATGGCCACTGAAACCGGCGAGATCCAGGGCAAAGTAGTCGATGAGACCGGAGAAGGGCTTCCCGGTGTTGCGATCACGGTGAGGGGACCAAATCTTCAGGGAGAGAGGAGTGTTCTTTCCACCCCAAATGGTGACTTCTACTTTCCTCTATTACCCATCGGCAAATACACATTGACTTTCAATCTTGAGGGATTTATCCCTATCACCCAAGAAAATGTCATCGTTCGGCTCGGGCGAGTCACACGTTTAGAAGCAACCATGAGGCTATCAGAGCTCCAAGAGGAGATCGTCGTCACTGCAGACACACCACTCATCGATATAACATCCATAGACACGAGTTTTTATCTGAGCAGCGATGATCTGGAGAAGATGCCATCACAGAATCGTACGGTTGTGGATGCAGTTAAGTTTGCTCCAGGTGTCACGGGAGTCCGGATGAATACAAGGAGAGGGGTGGCCATAGAGGGACAGCCGAGCATTCGAGGCGAGGGGGAGGAGGGCAACAACTGGATACTCGATGGTCTCTCGATAAGCGGTGTGAGACTGAGGGGATCGGGGATGCCGCTGAATTATGATTCCATAGATGAGATCCAGGTCATCTCCGATGCTTTTAGCCCGGAATATGGGACCGCCCCCGGTGGCATCATCAATATGGTCACAAAAAGCGGAAGCAATGACTTCTCTGGGGAGTTATCTCTCGTGTTTATGGATAAAAATCTTCAGGCCAAACGGCAAGATCAGCTGGCTTTGGTCAGCGTGGCGGACAATTTCTCGAACTACAACTGGTATTTGAATCTTGGAGGACCAATCGTCAAGGACAAACTTTGGTTTTTTATCTCACAGAACCTCTTCACGGATACAATAGAGACAAGAGAAGATACGGTGGACTACCTGCATGTGCCCGGGGGAACCCTCTCCACAAAGCGCAACAACTTTTTTGCCAAGCTCACTTTTGCTCTGAATGTCAATCATAACCTGTCGTTAACGACGAGCTATAACACAAACTTAGGACAGGAAGGGGGGATCGGTTTCCCAGAGCTTTATGAAAAGGACAGTTTCTCTGATTTTCTCTTTCGCTTCAACTATAAGGGGATCCTGAATGCGACAACTTTCATCGAGTCCGGTTTGGGGTGGGTCACGAGGGACTCTCTGATCGAGCCACTTAATGGTGATCTGGGACCGGCACAGTATTACATCGAAGACCTGGGCCGCAACATCAATAACTCTTACGGGAATGTCACGGACGATTCACGACGGATGGATTTTAACATCAAATTCACTAAGTATTTCGATACAGAGACTTTTGGCCATCATGAGATCAAACTGGGTTTTGAATATTATTCATTTTCGTCTCGGTTCACAGTGGACTTCACCGGAAAAAATGAAAACCTTTTCCCTGGAAATGATTTTGATTCCGGAACCAAATACTACTGGGAGAGCTGGGATGAGGGGGGGAGAACCCCCACATTTTTCTATGAATACGGCGCTTTTGATATGGCTAATTCCTCCAATGGGATTGGATTTTTTGTTGCCGACAGAGCCACTTTCGGCAGATTTACTGTGATGTTGGGATTGCGGAGTCAGACGCAGACAACACTGGATGATAACAAAGAAAAACTGTGGTCATGGTCTGTGGCAGACTTTCTCTCTCCGCGTCTATCGCTTTCAGTGGATATAACTGGGGACGGTGTCAATGTGCTCAAAGTCGGTTGGGGGAGGTTTGCGGATACGATCACGACGATGCCTTTAGGATTCTTCAATTCCGGAGCTGGATTGACATTCCGGACATATAGATGGCAGGGAGTGAATAATCCATCCCAGAGCGAACTTCACAACCCGGCTTTCTGGGAATTCGAGAATGAACAGAAGCTCCAGGCATTTGAAATCGCCTCAAGGCTGAAGCCCAATTTTCTGACTCGCTATCTTATAGAATTCGACCGGAGGCTGGGAAGGGATTGGGCTGTCATGGCGCGCTATGTGAGGACCAGTGCTAATGACCTGTTAGAAGTGCTCGCTATTCTTGATCTGGAAACACTCTACAGATTTTTATATGACAATTTTGAGCATAAAAGACGGAATTATCAAGGATTTGAGTTTGAAGTAAATGGCAAGATAGGAACACGTCTTTTCTTGAATGCGTCTTACAGCCACGCCTTGGCAAAAGGGACGAATCCGGGGCAGACCGAATACGGTTCCTGGAATCAGGAGGAGGGAAGCACCAGCCATCTGGGCCTGTTTGGGAATCATCTCTTTGTTCCCGATGTGCCTGAACTAAGGGAGGTCAAGGAGTATGTGGATTGGGCTCTGGGTGGCTTAGGAGGAAGAGGAGTCGGTGATGAGGGTTGGTACGGCAAGCTCCCCTACTCTGTGGACAACGACTTAAAGATCAACCTGGTTTATCTCGCTCCGTACGATTTCTCTTTTTCGGCCGCCTTTGAATACATCTCCGGTTACTACTGGGAAAAAATGGGGTATGTTCCCTTCTTTGGCGGATATTATTCCTACCCCGAATCGAGAGGAGTAAGAGAGACTCCTTCGCACAATTACCTTGATCTCGGCGTGGAAAAGAGATTCGGGCTGGGCGGCATTAAGCTCCCTCAGAGAATGGGCTTATCTCTGAGGCTCGATGTGTTCAACCTCCTCAACAGCCAGAGGCCTATCTCCTACGTCAAGGAGGATATTCCGATCTTCGGTGATGTGTGGGGCAGGCAGCAGCCTCGACAAGCCCGCATCCTTATCAGACTCTCCTGGTAAAAAATAGGGGACTGTCACCTTTTTACAGGGATGTTACAAAATGGTGCCAGTCCCCTTTTTTGATTACCTCTGGAAATAGGTGACAGTCCCCTATTTTATTTTATTCGACGGTGACGGATTTGGCGAGGTTGCGGGGCTGGTCCACATCGGCGCCCCGGATGGCTGCGATGTAATAGGCGAACAGTTGGAGCGGGATAGTCGTTAAAAAGGGCGTGAAGAGCTGGTTCGTTGAGGGGATGGGGATAACATCATCCACTTTATCCCGAATATCCTCATCCTCTTGAAAGGCCACTGCTATAATATGCCCCACTCTTGCTTTGATCTCAGAGATATTGCTCAGCATTTTATCATAGACTCTATCTTTGGGTACGATGGCCATCGTGGGCATTTTCTCGTCAATGAGAGCGATGGGGCCGTGTTTCATCTCACCACCTGCATATCCCTCAGCATGCATGTAAGAGATCTCCTTGAGCTTCAACGCCCCCTCGAGCGCAATGGGGAAGTTGATCCATCGTCCCAAATAGAGGAAATGCGAGAACGGCACAAAATCCCATGCCAATTTCTCGACATCGTCCGCATCGTTGAGGATCATCTCGATCTTATGTGGGATTCGCTGGAGATCCTGAATAAGCGCGAGGCTTTTTTTGCTGTCGACCGTTTTTTTGATCTGAGCCAGATGAATCGCCAGAAGAGCAAAAGCTCCCATCTGGGCCGAAAATGTCTTTGTTGCGGCAACCCCGATCTCAGGACCTGCATGGGTTGAGAGGACTCCCAAGGACTCTCTTGCGATCGATGAATTGATCACATTACAGATGGCAAGAGTCAACGGATTTCTCTCCTTCACAGCTCGAAGCGCTGCCAGCGTATCCGCTGTCTCTCCAGACTGCGACACAACTACAACAAGCGAATTCTGATCGAGGATAAAATCTCGATAGCGGTATTCAGAGGCATACTCCACATCGACCGGTATCCGGGCTAAAGTCTCGATAAGGTATCGCCCCATGAGTGCGGCATGATAAGACGTTCCACAAGCGATGATAACAACTCGGGAGATGTCTCTCAAATTTGAAGGGGAGATCTCGATCTCTCCCAGATTGACTGTTCCCGAGTCCAGTGAGATTCTCCCCTCGAAGGTATCCCTCAACACCTGAGGTTGTTCGAAGATCTCCTTGAGCATAAAATGTTTGTACCCCCTCTTCTCTATCATAATAGGGTTCCAGGCCAGGCGTTCCGGCTTCTTTTCTAATGGATTGCCGTCAAAATCCCTGAATTCCACACCATCCCTCCGGATGATGGCCATATCTCCATCCTCAAGAAAAACAACGTCTTGTGTGTGGGAAAGCAAGGGATTGATATCAGAGGAAACGAGATTTTCGCCCTCCCCTATCCCCACAACTACAGGCGGGCCCGATTTGGCTGCCACAATTTTATCCTTGTCCTCTGTGGAGATCGCAGAGATGGCAAAATTGCCTTCCAGTTCCTTGAGAGTTTTTTGGACAGCCACTTCCAAATTATCCTCGAAATATTTCTCTATCAAATGAGCGATGACTTCCGTATCCGTTTCCGTGACGAATTCGTGTCCTTCCTCTCTGAGCTTTTTCTTCACAGTCAGATAGTTCTCGATGATTCCATTGTGGACCACGACGATAGAACCGGTGCAATCGCGGTGAGGATGGGCATTCTCCTCTGAGGGACGGCCATGAGTCGCCCACCGCGTGTGTCCTAAACCGTATTGCCCGGAAACAGTTTCTCCCTCCAGAATACTTTCCAGCTTGTTGATCTTTCCCTTCACCCGATAAAGATACAACTTTCCCGAGTCGACGACAGCGATTCCAGCAGAATCATACCCCCTGTACTCCAGCTTCTTTAATCCATCGATAAGGAGGGGCACAATGTTTTTTGGTCCGATGTACCCGATTATTCCACACATTATTTTTTCCTTTTTCTCTTAACCCAACCCGGTATCTCTTCCTGACGACTCCGGGAAACAGCAAGAGCTTCTGGGGACACATCTTTGGTGATCGTAGAACCCGCGCCCACATAGGCTTTCTTCCCTATCTTCACAGGTGCAACCAGTTCTGTTCCAGAGCCGATAAATGCGCCCGATTCGATCTTGGTTCTACTCTTCCTTGCTCCATCATAATTGCACGTGATCGTCCCGGCACCGATATTTACGTCTTCTTGAATATCCGCATCCCCCAGATAGGACAGATGACCAGCTTTGGAATGCCGGCCAAAATCCGTGTTTTTCATCTCCACAAAATTGCCGACCTTTGCACCCTGTCGGATGATTGTATTGGGCCTGAGATGTGTAAAAGGACCCACCTGAGCATCATTCTGGATGACACTCTGTTCGATCATTGAAGAAGAGAGGAGTTTAACTCTTTTTCCGACCCGGGTATCGATCACATGAACATATGGAAAAAGCGTGCAATGGCTTCCGATAACGGACTCTCCCTCCAGGATGACCGAGGGGTAGATAACAGTGTCCCTCCCGACCTTTACATCGTAATCGATCCATGTCGATCCAGGATCGTAAACAGTGACCCCTTGATCAGTGAGAGACTTGACCTTCCTCAGCCGCAGAACATCAATCGCCCGAGCAAGTTCATACCGATCATTAACACCGACGATCTCCTCGGTGTTCCTTGTTTTGTACTTTCCGACCTTCCTGCCGTTCCGCGATAGGATTTCGATCATATCTGTGAGATAGTACTCACCTTTTTTGTTTTTATTGGAGACCTGGGTGAGGCCTTTGAGAAGATCCTTTATTCGAAAGAGATAAATGCCAACATTGATCTCTTTCTCTTTTCTCTGGGCTGGAGTGGCATCTTTCTCCTCGATAATCCTGAATGTCTTGTCTTCAGAAAGTTTAACCCGTCCAAATCCGGTGGAGTCATCCAGATCAGTGGTTAGAAAGGTCAAAGAATTCCCTTTCTCTCTGTGGTTTCTGAGCAGCGGTTTTAGTGTCTCGCTCCGGATCAATGGCAGATCCCCGTTCATGATGAGGAGATCTTTGTCTGCTTCCTTTTTTAGAGCGGCTTGTGCAGCTAAAACGGCATGAGCTGTTCCCAATTGTTTTGTCTGGAAGACAAAATCAATGTTTTGTCCGGTCAGCGACTTCTGGACCAAATCTTTTTGATAGCCCACCACGATATGGATACGGTCGGGCCCCAGTTTTTGGATAGAATCCACCACCCACTGCAGCATGGACTTCCCCATGAGGGAATGAAGGATTTTTATCTTATCCGACTTAAATCTGGTTCCCTTTCCAGCAGCAAGGATAAGAGCAGATAAGCCTTTTTTCATACAAGCTTAGTTAATATCTTAAATCTTTTATCTTCTCGCAACGCTTCAAAATCTGAATCATTCTGGGCTAATATCTTGAAATACTTATCTTTCTGGATGGATTTTTTGAGGAATTCGAGAGACTGGTCAGCATCCCCCATCGACTGATAAATCGCAGCCATGGAGTACAGGATCTTAGCATGATCCGGGTCTTTATCAATGGCCTTCTTGAAAAGTTTCAAAGCTTCCTCATAGCTTCCCTGATTCATCAATGAAACACCATCCTCATAAAAATCAGCGAATGTTTTCGGGGGAGTTGTCTCTTTATTCTTGACTTCCTGACAGATCTTTATATAGGTTCGAGCACGGTCCACGAGCTCCTTCTCGGAAGCGTGTTTTTCTATAAGTGCCTTGAACGACTCCACTGCCTTCTCACAATTGCCTTTCCTGAAAGCTTGGACCGCCTCACCAAAGGATAAGATGGCTTTTTCGTAGCTATCGATTTTCTTTTTTTCTTTCTCAGTTGCCACTTTTATCTCCCTAACAATATTAAAATCAAAGTGTTGACCATTTTATCTCAGAATCATTCTATTGACAAGCTTTTAATTCAAAAGCTAGAGGAGAGTATAATATTCAGGATTTTCGATGAGAAAACGGACAACTTTGAGATGCAACGAGTGCCCCGCTTTGTGGGCACTAAAATGCCCGATGAGGGGATATCCTATCAAGGATAGGTCTCCGATCAAATCGATGATTTTATGGCGCACAAACTCGTCATCAAACCGAAGGGGTCCGTTTATAACGCCTCTCTCATCAAGGACGATGGCGTTTTCTAATGACCCTCCCAAGGCTAGTCCTTGATCCCAGAGTCTCTCCACATCCTTGAGAAATCCAAAAGTGCGGGCAGGAGCGATCTCCTGGAGAAAGCTCTCTGCATTGACGACCAGGTCCAATGTCTGTTTTTGAATAGCAGGATGATCAAATTCGATGGTGTAGCTTATTTTGAACTCTTCATCCGGATCGACCGAAATTGATGCATTCTCCTCCTGCACAACGAAGGGCTTGGTGACTTTCAGATAAGTCTTTTTGTGGGGGAGCGTTTGAATCCCACACTCATTGAGGGCTTTCGCTATCGGTAAAGCACTCCCGTCCAGTATGGGGATCTCGCTTCCTTCAAGTTCGATATCGATGCTATCTACCCCAAAAACACACAGGGCAGACAAAAGATGCTCGATCGTATGGACCTTCCGCGGTCCATCTGTCAAGATAGTGCTGAAACTGGATTCAACCTGCAAGGGATCAATGCGGATCTCAAAACTCTCTTTATTTTTGACTGAAAAGAGGATCTCTCCAGAGGTGGAGGGTTTAAGCAAACACACTACATTCTGCCCAGAATGAACTCCAATCCCAGAAAACGAGATCTCCTTTTTTATCGTTGCTTTCTGCGCTAGCATGTGATTTTCGCCTTAAGTATAATAGAGACGCTGAAAAGAATCCAGGCACCATAATAAGAAAACATCTTTCAGTGTTTTCTCTGTATATGTAGAACCTCCTGTGTCTGGCATTTTCAAAAGGATTTGTGCTAGAATGGGTCGATGAACAAACAGCTTGAGAAGCTCCTTATCCAAGTTCAAAAGGGGGAGATTTCTCCCAAAGACGCTCTGAAGAGACTGAAAGATTTTCCCTACGAGGACCTGAATTTCGCCAAGATCGACCACCACAGAGAGTTGCGGTGCGGATTTCCGGAGGTCGTCTTCGGAGCCGGAAAAACGGACGCTCAAATTTTAAAAATAGCTAAGGCCATCCTCAATAAAGGCAGCAATCTTCTCATCACACGCGCGGAGCCCAAAGTCTACAAAAAGATCAAACAGCAGATCCCCAAAGCTCAATATAATTCTCTTGCCAAAGCTATCTACCTGAAACAAACCCATCCGCCTCCCGGGAAAGGACGGATCGTTATCATTACTGCGGGGACCTCAGATATACCTGTAGCTGAAGAAGCAGCAGTGACCTGCGAGATATTGGGAAATGATATAGATAAAATTTACGACGTCGGCGTGGCCGGCCTTCACAGGCTATTCGGAGAGCTGGGCACGATCAGAAACGCCCGGGTCATCATCACAGCCGCAGGAATGGAGGGAGCGCTGCCGAGTGTTATTGCTGGGGTCACAGAAGTCCCCATAATCGCAGTACCAACAAGTATTGGTTATGGAACAAGTTTTGGAGGATTGGCTGCGCTGTTGGCTATGCTGAATTCATGTCCTGGTGGACTCGCTGTTGTTAACATCGACAATGGATTCGGCGCTGCCTATATGGCGTCTCTCATCAATCACCTCTAGCTTTTCGAGTTTCTGCAACTAAGTTTTATCACGAACCACGAATATTTCCATATTTGTTTAGATTAAATATTGAATGTTTAAAGTGTAAATTTGGCAGCAGCTTTTATGAATAATTCATCTAGGAAGCTTGACAAGGAGTGGTGTCAACTCTATATTTTACTAGTTAATTTCGGACCAGAAGTCTATCTCGACGCACTATGGATGTTATAGATCAAATCAAGAATGCGGCAAGCATTGTCGATATTGCCTCACAGTATACAAATCTAAGGCGAAGGGGCAAAAAACACTTGGGACTCTGCCCCTTTCACTCTGAAAAAACTCCCTCGTTCACTGTTGACGAAGACAAACAGCTCTTCCACTGTTTTGGATGCAATATCGGGGGCGATCTTTTTACCCTTGTCATGGAAAAAGAAAACCTGAGCTTCCCGGAAGCTCTGCAGTTCTTGGCCGAAAAGTACAACATTGCACTTCCGGAAAAGAGGAAATTCTCACCTCAATTGGCAAAATTGGAGGAAACGCTCTACAAGATCAGCGAAGACAGTTTGGCCTTCTTCAGAAAAAACCTTTTCAACACAAAAGAGGGCGAAAACGCCCATGAGTATCTTCGTAAAAGAGGGATATCCGAGGAGTCCATTCAGAATCTCAAGATCGGATACGCGCTCAACTCATGGGATGCTCTGCTCAATTTCTTCCAGAAAAAAAACATCTCCCCAGGCCTCCTGGAAAAGGCCGGCTTGGTCCTGCGGAGGACAAAAACGGAAGGACATTACGACCGATTCAGGGGAAGGATCATATTCCCCATCTTCACTCCAACAGGAAAAGTGGTCGCATTTGGAGGACGAACTATCATCGACCAGGAACCCAAGTACCTCAATTCTCCTGATACACCCATTTACACAAAGGGAAAACTTCTCTATGGCTGGAATTTTACAAAGGATGCCATCCGTGAACAAGGAGAGACCATCCTTGTCGAGGGCTATACAGACTTTCTCGCCCTGCTTCAAGCTGGTATACCAAATGCAGCTGCTTCTCTAGGGACCAGCCTGACATCCGAACATGTCATGCAAGCATCGCGTTTTGAATCGAGAGTGATCGTTAGCTACGATGCAGATTCAGCTGGGATAAAAGCCTCTCTCCGTGCCATCTCTTTATGTTTCGAACAAGGTGTTGAAATCCGTGTGTTGACATTGCCCAAAGGGTATGACCCGGATAGTTTTATAAGGAAATATGGGCCTGAAGATTTTTTAAAAAAGCTCGAGGAAAGCAAATCAGGAATCAATTTTTTAATTGAATATGTACGAGGAAAGAAAAAACTAAGTCCTGAGCAAAAAAATAGAGTCGCGAGATACATAGTTAACGAGATCATTAAAATACCCAACTCCATAATAAAAAGCGAAAATCTTAAAAAATTAAGTGAGGAGCTCAATTTAAAAGAGGACGTTCTGCGTTCTATGATAAAGACCAGAGCCAAAGCAGAAGATAATAAGGTAGTACAAACAGTTTTTCTAAATGCTGAAAAACGCCTACTGCAGATCCTATTCAATGACAGTAATATTGTGCCAACTGTGCTAAAGGCTATGAAAAAGGAAGATTTCACAGGTCTAAAAAGTGAATCCATTTTTCTGATAGTGTCGGATTTCATTAATAACAGGGTAGATTTCAATATCCAAAATATGCGAGAAAAAATTGATAAAAGCCTCTTTAGCTCCCTGGCGAAAATTTTACAGGAGGAAGAGCAAGAGCCGAGTGTTGAAGAAGCTATGGAATGTGTGCGGGCGCTCCGACAGTTTGCCCTTGAAAACGAGTCCTTGGGATTAAAACACGAAATATATAGACTCGAAAAAGCAAATGAAATGAAAAAAGCTCTTTTAGTCATGAAAAAATTACAAGACGTGAAAATGCAGCTTTTGCGCCTGCCGAATCAGGAGCTCTGATTTAATGTTTAAAGGATTGAACATCAAATATTTGCAGTAAAAGAGGAGTCAACATTGCCATCAGATAGAGACGAGCAAAAAAGCGAAATCCATCAGCTGATATCTAAGGGAAGAAAACAAGGGTATTTGTTGTTTGATGAAATCGACAAAACTTTCCAGGATGACTCTGAGAGCCAACAAGTTTTTGATGAATTTCTCAGTTCGATGGATGATTATGGAATTAAGATCCTCGATAAGCAGAGGGAGGTCGTCCCTAAAAGAAGAAAAAGTGATGTCGTATCCCTCGAGGGACTGGAGCCTACAACTGATCCAGTAAAGCTCTACCTTAGGGAGATGGGAAACATTTCTCTCTTAACACGGGAGGGAGAAATCGCCATTGCAAAAGAGATAGAGCGGGGCGAAAAATCCATAATCAAAGCTCTGTCAAAAACACGGCTTGTGCTCAACGAAGTTATCTCTCTCGAGGACAGGATGGACGAAGATCCGGACGTCCTGCAAGAGATGTTTGATTTTACCGAAGAAGAACTTTCTGAAGAAAAATATGAGATCAAGAAAAAACAGATTTTGGATAAGGTTAAGGAAATCTATGAGATCAGCAGCGAACTGGAAAAAATCCCCAATCTAAAAAAATATGCATTTGCGAGAGGTCGCTTAATCGTCGAAATAAGCGGGCTCATCCGCGAGCTCAATATCCGCCCCCTCCACCGGGAGATCATCATTATAGAGCTCCGAAGCAGACTAAAAACCATCAATGAGTTAGAGGAGGCCAGAGAAGACTTAAAAGTCTCAATGAGCCACACCAGAAGCAAAAAGAAAGAGGCGGAATACAAGAAAAAGATCAATGAGATCATTAAGATCATACGGAGCTATCAAAAAGAGATCGCTCTCGATTCTCAGGGATTGCGAAGAATCCTGCGCTCCATAACCACTGGCAAAAAGATCAGCGATCAAGCGAAAAAAGAGCTTGTCGCAGCCAACCTCAGGCTCGTGGTATCGATCGCTAAAAAATACAGTAACCGCGGACTCCAATTTCTCGATTTGATCCAGGAAGGAAACATGGGTTTGATGAAGGCAGTGGATAAATTCGAATACCGAAGAGGATACAAGTTTTCCACATACGCCACATGGTGGATACGGCAAGCCATAACCCGTGCCATTGCCGACCAGGCTAGGACGATCCGGATTCCTGTGCACATGATCGAAACCATCAATAAATTGATCCGTGTTTCGCGAAGTCTCGTACAGGAGATCGGACGTGAGCCGACCTCTGAGGAGATCTCGAAGAAAATGGATATGCCGATCAGCAAGGTCAGGAAGATCATAAAGATCGCTCAAGAGCCGATATCCCTCGAGACTCCTATCGGTGAAGAGGAAGATAGCCATCTGGGTGATTTCATCGAGGATAAGATCATGCCTTCCCCTCCTGATACGATCATTCACATCAACCTCAGAGAACAGATCGAGGAAGCCCTAAAAACTCTGACTGAAAGGGAGGCGAAGGTTTTAAAAATGAGGTTTGGCTTGGGTGATGGCAACGAACATACACTCGAAGAAGTTGGACAACAGTTCAAGGTCACTCGTGAAAGGATCCGGCAGATCGAAGCCAAAGCCTTGAGAAAACTCAAACATCCGAGCAGAAGCCGAAAACTCAAATCATTCACCAACGGTCAATAACCCCCCCAACTAATCCACCGAAAGATGGATTATTCACGAGTCGAGGCCAACCCACCCCACCCTTACAATAATGTGGAGGCAGTGGCTCATGAAGCTGTAGTGAACTACTACGAATGAGTTACGACGAAGCCGATGCTGTGAGATCGGTGGGTTAGGTCGGGTCGGCGCCCGAAGGGTAAAAAATTTCGATGATAAGTAAATGCAACTATCTCAAAGAAAAGGGAAAATCTTGAATGAATGAGAATCTATCGATTGCAACTCTTGAAAGAGAAAATTAAATAGGGCATCGAAATTTTTTTATAAATAATTCATCAAATTGACTTGAGATATAAGATTTGATATAAGTGCATAGCAGGGCCTATAGCTCAGCGGTAGAGCCACCGGCTCATAACCGGTTAGTCCCAGGTTCGAATCCTGGTAGGCCCACTTTTACCAGAGGAAAAGATGTGGATATCGACTTTGACAAACTAATCAACCTACAAAATCTAGATGAAGAAATAAGACAAACCACTCTTATCCTTGAGAAGATCCCCCTCCAACTGAAAGACATCGATAAAAATATCGAAACTCAATTCCAAGCAGTTACTCAAGCCAAAGACAAACTCACCCAAAACCAAAAACGCCGACGCACGATTGAAGCGGAAATCCAGGATATCAAAGCGTATATTGATAAATACAAACATCAATTAGGTGGAGTGAAAACTAATAAAGAGTATAGCGCACTCCTGAAAGAGATCGAGGACGTACAATCCAAGATCGACAAAAGAGAAGAAGATATCATCAGCGAGATGCTCAATGCCGATGACATCGGCGAGGAGATCCGGAAAGCGGAATCAAAAGCAAACGATGCCAAAGAAAAACTCAGCAAAGATAAAGACGCACTTATCCTGAAAAGTAAGGAATTAGAAGAAAGGGATATAGAGCTCACACAAAAAAAAGAGGCCCTGATCCCACAGATCCCTAAAGAACAGTCCAAGCTTTATTTGGAGATATTCAAGAATAGAAATGGAATCCCGCTATCTCCTGTAACCGATGATTTTTGTTCGATGTGCCAAATCCGTATTCGACCACAGGTGCTGAACGAGCTAAAAGCCGAAACCCAGATCATTCTCTGTGAAAACTGTGGCCGGATCCTCTATATAGAGAAAAAATCCTCCTAATTCATTCTTGGTAGAGACTGTCGATAATACTTCTGTATTTCTGCTCAATGATGTTTCTCTTGACTTTGAGAGTCGGTGTTATCTCCCCCTTTTCGATCTCGAATTCCCTATCCAATAAAGCCACTTTCTTCACTTTTTCGTAGGATGCCAATCCTGGTGTTGCCCTGTTGATCTCGGACTCGATAAAATTCAAGATCTTATCATTTTTGACCAGATCGCCATAATCACTGTAACTGATGTTGTTCGCGTCTGCATATTCCACCAATTTCTCGAAATTCGGTACTACAAGTGCAGAGATAAATTTCCGCTTGTCTCCGATAATAACCGCGTTAGAGACATAAAGATTTGTTTTTATGATATTCTCTATGGGCTGAGGTGCCACATTCTTTCCGCCTGCCGTAACGATGATATCTTTCTTCCTGTCCGTGATAGTGACAAATCCTTCTTCATCCAAAAATCCTACATCTCCCGTGTAGAACCAACCGTCTTTAATAGCTTCTTGTGTTTCAGCCTCCATTTTGTAATACCCCTTCATGACATGGGGTCCCTTCGTCAAGATCTCCCCATCTTCGGCGATCTTCACCTCTACTCCAGGGATAGGCTTCCCCACACTTCCGAATTTTATATCTTCAAGAGTGTTCACTGCAATGACAGGAGAAGTTTCTGTCAATCCATATCCTTCTAGAATGTTCAGTCCCATCGCATAGAAAAACTCGGCAATATCTTTGGAAAGAGGTGCCCCACCCGAAACAAAGAAGCGAACTCTGCCTCCGGTCTTCTCGATTATTTTAGAGAAGACAAGCTTGTGAGCAAGATTCTTTTTGAACTGAAGAGAACCAGATATCGGCTTATTGAGGATTATTTTTCTCCCATACTCCTTCCCAATTCTGGCAGCCCAGAAAAAGATCTTCCGCTTCAAAGGAGAGCTGGCAAGAACATTATCCATGACCTTGGCGTAAATCTTTTCGAACACACGAGGCACACTGACCATGATCTGCGGGCGTATCTCCAACAAATTTTCCGCTACCGTTTCAATACTCTCTGCGTACCCTATGGAGCATCCTTTACAGAGATAAGCAAAGGTGACCATCCGTTCCAAGACATGGGACAAAGGCAAAAATGAAAGAACTGTATCTTTTTGGGTGAATTCGATGATCGTTGTTACGGCTTCGACATTACTCACAAAATTGCTGTGCATCAGCATGACGCCCTTGGGTGCGCCTGTTGTCCCTGATGTATAGATGATCGAGGCGACATCATCAGGTTTCACTTTTAGCGCAAGCTCCTCAAAAAGATCGGGCTGTTCCTTTGCAAGCCTCTCTCCCCGCTTCTGAACGTCCGCAAAAGTCAAAGTGCCTTCAGGCCCATCAGCTTGACATGTGATATAGTGTTCCACTTTTACAAGATCTGATTGGATGGCTTTGATTTTTTCCCACATTTCATCGTCTGAGAACACAACCACCTTTGCGTCTGAGTTATCGATGATGTATTTGATCTGCTCTGGAACTAGCGATGTGTAGATAGGAACTGTTACTCCGCCCAGACACAAATTCGCCATATCCGTCATCACCCATTCAGGCCTGTTCTCAGAGAGTATGATCAGTTTATCCCCTGCTTCATAACTCAGGTCTCTCAAGCCGAGAGCAAAGTGTTTCACCTGCGTTGCGAACTCGTCTGTTGAGATAGGCGTGAAACTCCCATCCTTTTTGTAAAGCATCAGATCGTCTTTCGGGTAAGATTTAATCGTGTTGAGAAAAAGCTGACTTAAAGTTTCGGCCATAATACCTTCCAATTAAACAGTTGGGTAAATTCTATTGGTATTGGTTCCTTAAAGTCAAGCCTAGTCGATCTTTTATGGGGATTTCAATTTCTGTAATGTAGGGAGCGGACCCTACATGAAAACCTACATGAAAAGAAGTAGATTAAAAGCGATAGAACTAAGATTCCAGGACTTTAGCGATTGAGACGACCTTATCTCCATTTACAAGATTAATGATCCTGACTCCCTGAGTTGCCCTGCCTATAGGCCGGAGTTTCTCGGTCTTAAAACGAATGACCTTTCCCATCTCGGTGATCAAAAGAATCTCTTCTTCAGAAATCCCAACCATTCCGATGGCCTTCCCGATCTTTTTATTGGTCTTCAGGTTGATAACACCTTTGCCGCCCCTATGGCGGAGGGAATAGAAGCTGGTGTCAGTCTTTTTACCATATCCCTTCTCGCTCGCTGTGAAAGCATATTTTTGTTTCTCTCCGATAACCAACATCCCGACGATCTGGTCTTTCGGGTTGAGCGTGATCCCCTTCACTCCCGCGGCCTGCCGGCCCATGGGCCGGATCTCGCTTTCTTTGAACTTGATGGCCTTACCCATTTTTGTACCGATAATGATCTCTTTCGTGCCATCTGTGAGTTTCGCCTCCAACAGTTCGACTTTTGAATTCAGGGTGATTGCAAGAATGCCTCCCTTTCGAATATTCTTGAAATCGCTGAGGCGAGTTTTCTTGATCCTTCCATTCGAACTAAGCATCATCACATAAAGATCTTCTGCAAACTCTTTGACAGCCACTACTGAACTCACTCGTTCATTCGGATCGAGCTGGACAAGGTTTTGAATAGACTTCCCTCGACTCGCAACGCCCACATCTGGGATGTACAAAGCCTTCAGCCAGTGGAGCCGACCCACGTTGGTGAAAATGAGCATGTAGCTGTGCGTGGAACAGATAAAGAGGTCCTGGATCACATCCTCAGCTTTCATGCTCATCCCTCTTTTCCCTTTCCCCCCGCGAGTTTGGAACCGAAAATTGTTCAAAGACGTCCGTTTGATATATCCAGAGGATGTATAGGTGATGGCCACATCTTCTTCCTTGATCAAGTCTTCGGCAGAGATCTCTGTAATGCTTTCCTCTACGATCTCTGTTCGTCTCGGATCATTGTAATCCGTTTTTATCTGTTTCAATTCGTCCACGATGATGTCAAGGATCAGTTGCTCGCTTTTTAGGATTTTTCTCAACTTTGCGATGAGTTTCTTCAGCTCTTTGTATTCCTGGACGATCTTTTCTCGTTCCAGTCGTGTCAACTTCTGTAACTGCATCTCCAGGATGGCCTGAGCCTGGATTCTTGACAGGCGAAAGTTAGTGATCAAACCGTTCCTCGCCTCGTCCACACTCCTTGATGCTCGAATGAGAGTAATGATCTCATCCAAATGATCCAGAGCAATGGTCAATCCTTCGAGAATGTGTGCTCTAAGCTCTGCCCTTTTCAACTCGAAGCGCGTCCGGCGGCGCACCACATCCTGGCGGTGAGAGATGAAATAGCGCATCACATCTATCAAGCTCAACACTTTGGGCTGTTTCTCTACGATCGCCAAAAGGATAATCCCGAAAGATGTCTGAAGAGATGTGTGTTTGTACAGATTGTTCAGGACGACCTCTGGCAATTCTCCCCTCTTGACCTCAATAACGGCGCGCATGCCTTCCCTGTCGGACTCATCCCTGATATCTGCAATACCTTCGATCTTTTTGGCGTTCACTAGGGATGCGACGTTTTCCAAAAGCCTGGCCTTGTTCACCTGATAGGGGAGCTCTGTGATCACGATTCGATCCCTCTCCCCCGTGGCTCCCCGCTCGATCATAGCTTTGGCCCGCAGGTTTATGATCCCCCTTCCGGTTTCGTATGCACTCTTTATCCCTTCTAACCCAAATACAAACCCCCCGGTGGGAAAATCCGGTCCGGGGACAAACTGCATGAGCTTCGCCAATTCTGCGTTGGGATTTTTGATCAAGTGGATAATGCCATCTATGACCTCTCCCAAATTATGAGGCGGGATGTTTGTCGCCATACCAACGGCAATACCGGATCCCCCATTGACGAGCAAATTCGGGATCTTAGCTGGGAGGACTTCGGGCATCTTGAGGCTTTCGTCATAATTTGGAACAAAATTAACAGTATCTTTGTCCAGGTCTGCAAGCAGCTCCTGAGCAAATTTTTTCATCCTGATCTCGGTATAACGCATGGCCGCAGGAGGGTCGCCATCGACGGAGCCAAAATTGCCCTGACCATCTACCAGGGGATAACGAAGGCTGAAGTCTTGGGCCATGCGTACGATTGTGTCGTACACAGCCACATCTCCATGCGGATGATATTTTCCAATGACATCTCCGACGATTCGGGCGGATTTTTTATATGGCTTGTTCCATGTATTTCCTGCGTCATGCATGGCGAAGAGAGTCCGTCGATGAACAGGCTTCAATCCATCCTTGATATCGGGGATGGCACGTCCGATAATGACACTCATCGCATAATCCAGATAGGATTTTTTCATCTCTTTTTCAACACTGACGACAGTGATGTTGTTGCTCATAAATCCGTTTTTTGTAGAATTGGAATTTTTCATAGTATCTCTTTACACATCCAAATTTTGAGCTTCCAGAGCATATGTCTCGATAAAATTCCTGCGAGGCTCGACTTCATCCCCCATAAGAATGGTGAAGGTCTTGTCAGCCTCCACGGCATCAAGGATAGACACCTGGAGAAGATATCTTTTTTCAGAGTCCATCGTGGTTTCCCAGAGCTGAATGGGTGTCATCTCTCCCAATCCCTTATACCTTTGAATCACGATCCCCTTCTTACAGTTATCGTAGAGGTATTCGAGAAGTTTGGCTTCATTCTCGAGTTTGATCTTATCTCCATTGATCAAAATAAAGAAAGGAGGGCTAAAATCTTCGAGCGCTTTGCAGGTTTTATAGAGAGTTTGGTACTGGGCTGAAGTGATCAGGGCCATGTTCACTTTTGAGGTCACGACCATACCATTGACCTGAAAATTGACCGCGAGCTCATAAAGGCCGTGTTCTTCGTCCTTGCTAAGAACAGAGACGATGCCTTTCTCTGTGAGTAGGCTCTGGATTTTCTGCATGTTTTTGGAATTACGCAAGAATTCCAAATCTCCCACTTCATTCTTCATCAAGATCTCAATAAGAAAGAACGGATAGTTTTTTCTCTCCATGACCTTGATAAAGTTCTTTTTCGTGATGATCCTCTGGAGAAATTTTCTGAATTTGTCCCCTCTGATCACTTCCTTCTGCCTGTTGACCTGGAGCTGAAATTCTTCGGATATTTTCTGTATCATGTATTTCTCGAAATCCCTCTCATCGTTCAAATACTGGAAAGACCTGCCTTTGGAAATCTTATACAACGGGGGTTGAGCGATATAAAGGTGACCCTTTTCAATGAGTTGAGGCATTTGCCTGTAGAAAAAAGTCATCAGCAACGTCCTGATATGAGAGCCATCCACATCCGCATCTGTCATGATGACGACCTTGTGATAGCGCAGTTTATCGATATTAAAATCCGATTGTTCCACGCCCGTCCCCAGGGCTGATATTATTATTCCGATCTCTTCGCTCTTTAGGACTTTATCGAAGCGGGCTTTCTCGACATTGAGAATTTTACCCTTAAGGGGGAGCACCGCTTGGAATCGCCGATCTCGCGCCTGTTTGGCTGAGCCCCCCGCGGAATCTCCCTCTACGAGAAAGATCTCACTCTGGGCGGGATCTCGCTCTTGACAGTCTGCCAGTTTGCCAGGGAGCGATGTGGATTCTAGAATACCTTTACGTCGAGCCAGCTCCCTCGCCTTGCGGGCCGCCTCCCGTGTCCTTGCCGCATCCAGAACCTTCAGGATGATTTTTCTGGCGACGGATGGGTTTTCTTCAAAATAACAAGAGAGCTGTTCGTTAACGATGGAATCAACAATTCCTTTGACATCACTGTTGCCGAGTTTGGTCTTTGTCTGCCCTTCAAATTGAGGGTCTTTCAACTTGAGGCTCAAAACAACACATAAACCCTCGCGTGTATCATCTCCACTCAGGTTCTGTTTCAAGTCTTTGATAAGGTTATTGGTGTTGGCATATTGATTGAGCGAACGCGTCAACGCCGATTTAAAACCGATGAGATGGGTTCCTCCCTCGGTGGTGTTGATGTTGTTCACAAAGGAGAAAATGGTCTCCGAATAGCCCGTGTTGTACTGCAGAGCCATCTCCACGATTATTCCGTTTTTATCGCTTTCAATAAAGATGGGTTTCGGGTTGATGGCTGTTTTGTTCTGATTGAGATACTGGACGAACTCCTGGATCCCACCTTTGTACTGAAAATCATGCCGCGTGTCATTGCGTTCATCTAGGATGGAGATCTTTAATCCCTTGTTCAAGTAGGAAAGCTCCCTCAATCGCTGACTCAATGTGTCGAAATTGAATTCCAGGATTTGGAAAATCTCATGGTCTGGTTTGAAAGTGGTTTTTGTGCCGGTTTTATTGGTTTTCCCGATCTTCTTGAGTTTTGTGACCGGTTTTCCTCTTACATAGCTCTGGGTATAAACTCCACCTTCCCTTTTGATCTCAAGGTCAAGCCTCTCTGAAAGGGCATTGACGACTGAGACCCCAACACCATGAAGACCCCCTGAAACCTGGTATGATTTGTTGTCAAATTTTCCACCGGCATGAAGAGTTGTCATGACAACTTCAGCGGCAGGTTTCCGAGTTTTCTTGTGTATTCCGACAGGAATACCCCTGCCGTCATCGATGACTGTGACAGTGTCATCCACATGGATCGTGACATCTATCTTCTTACAATACCCGGCAAGAGCCTCATCAATGCTGTTGTCCACAACTTCGTAAACCAGGTGATGCAATCCTTGAGGTCCAGTGCTTCCAATATACATGGCCGGTCGCTTACGAACAGCTTCCAACCCCTTGAGTACTTTAATACTTTCTTCGGTATATTTTTTCGTTGTCATTTTCCTGCTTTTTGGGAAAAAAATGGGGCTATGAAGGGAGGTTTTTCACATAACCCAATAGGCATTATTTTTTAGATGTTAATTATATCATTATATGGGGAAAATAGCAAAGAAAATTCAAATAAAATACTTTTTTTTTGCTAGAAAAAAGCATTGAAATCCCGCATATTCTTGAGATGAAAAAATTGCGCCAAACAACTTGCAAAATCTGCATGTTTTCTACTCTTTATTTTGAAAATATCAGCGTATTGGATTAACGAATGAATTGCTTATAAATTCTCAATATAAAACAAAGCCAGTTCTTTTTATGTAGGGTCCGTTCCCCGAACGGACTGTTTGGGAAACGGTCCCTACATTTAAAATGGGAGAGCCTCCGTGCTGTCCTGAAATACGTTTTCGAAATCACTAATTGGAACACTCGGAATGTCATTCATCACAGGTTTGGATACGCTTCCTATCCTATTGGAATTTTTGAAATCTAAAATGAGTTTAGATATAATGTAGAGGAAGAGAGAAGTAAAAAATATGCCAGCCAATTTGCCCCCCCAGTACTTAGAAAAGGAGAAGGGATTAAAGACAGCGAGGACTGCGGGAGAGAAGATCGCGATCATGGAAGAACTCCTATCGATCATTCCCAAACATAAAGGCACAGAAAAACTTCAAGCACTCTACAAAACAAAAATCTCTAAACTCAGGGAACAGTCTCAAAAAAAGGCAGCCGTTTCCCGGCATGGATCGACATTGCATGTCGATAGAGCCGGAGCAGGCCAAGTCATACTAACCGGTCTTCCAAATTCAGGAAAATCCTCTCTGATTAAAACCCTTACCAATGCCAATCCCGATATCGGAAACTATCCTTTTACGACCCATGCTCCCTCGCCAGCAATGATGATGTATGAGAATATTCAGATCCAGTTGATCGATGCTCCACCCATAACTCCGGAGTATTTTGAACCATGGCTGGCAGAGCTCATAAAAAGCGCAGACGCAGTTTTGCTCTTGATGGACCTGGGAAGCCAAAATCCTGTGAGTGATCTGAACAAAATCACAGAAAAACTCAAAGAAAAAAACATAGAACTTGTGCCTGAAGAGCAGGACATCAGCCCCGAAAAACAGTTTTTTTTGAAACGGACCCTTGTCATTGCCAACAAAACAGACCTCCCTGGTTCTGAGGCAAACCTAACTGTGTTGAAAAGCAATCTAGATCCTGCGTATAACCTGATCACAATCTCTGCATTAGAGGAATTTGGACTCGAAGAACTGAGGAAAAGGATATTTGCCTTACTCAAGGTTGTCCGGGTGTACAGCAAGATGCCCGGGAAAAAAGTGGATAAGACTGACCCATACGTGTTCCCTATCGGAGATACGATGATGGACATGGCAAAAACAGTCCACAAAGACTTCTCACAAAAACTTAAATTTGCCAGGATATGGGGACAGGGCAAATATCATGGCCAAAAGGTCAATCACGATTACGTTCTCCAAGACGAAGACATCATCGAACTTCACATTTGACGGGATAGACTGGAGAGGAGAGCCCCCCCTCATGCTGCTGCGACTGGAACCCTACCTTTTTCTTGAATCGCATATAGAATTTATGCTCAATTGAAGAAAAGTCAAGGTCATTCCCCTGATTTGATGCATTTTGTCGTATTATGTCGCTTAATGTCGCATTATTTCTTCTGAATTATTCATAAACGCTGCTGACAAACTTACATTACAAAACCTACATTTAATGAAATTTCAATATCTTTTTGTCAGCATCTGTTGCAACTTTATCCTGGATTATTCACGAGTCGAGATTGCTGCAAAGGCGAGGCAGTGGCCCACGAAGCTGTAGTGAACTACCGCGAGTGGGCTACAACGAAGGCTTTGTAGTGAGATCGGCTCGCCCGTAGGGTAAA
>Ga0307378_10001007_pt1 | contig 46613 bp, 45 predicted proteins | sample UN1MG_FD_202238 | JGI IMG/M metagenome (GOLD analysis project Ga0307378, IMG submission 202238) | Soil microbial communities from Risofladan, Vaasa, Finland - UN-1 | ecosystem: Environmental > Terrestrial > Soil > Coastal area > Acid sulfate soil | place: Finland: Risofladan, Vaasa | collected... | reverse complement strand
ACCAGGGGACCCTTTTCAATCAGATACTCCTTTATTGTCTCTACGTCACTTGGAACATATCCTCTATCATCTATATACTTCAGTCTGCTACTCCAGTCAGCGCATCTATCGGAACAGGGACCGTTTCTTGCGGTATACGGGAAGCAAGCCTCATCGGTTATCCCCTCATCCCTTATAAACGTAAGCGCTGTATAAGGCCACCCTCCGCCGCAGTCTCCGCTATTTGTAGAACAATCCGATACCAGGTATTGCTCCGAAAGGTTCGGGTCCAGGCCGGGGTCTCCAGAGGCAATATTGAACTGCGCCTCCACAACGCCCACGGCTGCGAATGCCCAGCAACTCCCGCAACTGCCCTGATCCTTTACCGGACTCAGCCAGTTGCCACCATTGTCTCTCCAGTCAAAATAACTGGGAAGGCTTACATCCCCTAGTTGAACAACTGTTTCATCAGCCTCCATATCGGCAATTATCGTGTTGCCATCGAATATCCTCGTCCCCGACTTGGATTTGGCATCCAGGTTGAGCAGATCAGAAACGGTCTTATGAGACCCGCCGGGCAGCACGCAAGTGGTGCACTGTTCAGCAAAGTTGTCAGCTTCTGCAATCTTTGCCACCGGCCAACCCTTTCGTGCACAATAGGAGAACTCCTCTCCGCATTCACCCCTATAGAAGGCCCAGGCATCGCATTCCTTTCCATCTGGCAGCGTGACTATGCCTCTTTCCCCGTCCTCGGTCTTCACCACTTTGTACTCATAGCCCATCTCCTCACAGTACGTTGCCGCCGGATTGCTGAAGCCTATACCTTCAGCTAGACGCGTCTTGCTTTCCAGGTCATCGGGTGACGCACTCGCGGTCACGCCAGCGCTGTGGCTGTGGATAGCCGGCGAAACCGCACTTACCACCAACCCAAGTAGGATCAGCACTGTAACTATCAGTGGTATGAGATATTGCTTAGTCTTAGTTTTTCTTTTCAACAGCATCCTACTAAATCAAAGAGCCCTCCCCAACCGAGGAAGGCTCTTAATATCGCTCTCCGGTAGCCCGGCGATCCTGGCTTTACAGCTTTAGACCCGTGGCTTTGCGTCGCACGATTTCCCGCGCTTTGCCCCTCTCAGAAGAGAATTCTGTTTACAACTAGTCTATCGTCTGTCCACTTTATATCATTATATTAACTATAATACAGTTTTAATAACTAATATATAATATTATTATCTATTATTAGAGTATCACAAAAGTGCAATTTTGTCAATCTCCCTAATCGTCTCGTCCAGTCATGACCTTCTCTAATAGTACGGGCTATTTATCATTGTAGGCTCTCAACTCCGCGTTTTAGTTTGCCACTGGATAGCCCGGGTTCCCAGTCTGGAGCTTCAAAATTACGGAGGCTGTTAGGCTACTCGACAATTCACTCCCGATTTTTACGCGGTAATACTCTAGACTCCTATAAAGCCACCATGCTCAATGTGGCATGCGCTGTGGCTTCATACCAGCTAGCTTTTCGCTTGACCGTACGAGACATAAGTGCTAGTCTTATACCCTGAGATAATATATATAGGTCTCACGGCTGATGATACGAAATCAAGTTGAGAGCGAGGCAAAGAAAAGCGGCCTGAGGACAATCTGGTTCTTCCTCAGACCGTATAAGAGCCGTTTGGCTATTCTGCTGGGCCTTTGTCTGCTTGTCGGCTACCTCGAGACCATGAACATCGCTTTACTGTATCCTATACTAGACGCAAGCCTGGAGATGGATGGCGGACTGAGCGGCAACCCCTTCTTTATCGTCTTGAACCACATAGCAGCAATCATCCCGGTTGATAGCGTCCTGGTATCGTATTGCATACTGTTTATCCTTACGGTGCTCCTTATATTTGTGTTCAGGCTGGTATACATAAATCTATCAGCGAAGACTACGGCAAAGATCGCGACTGACTACAAGCTAAAGGTTTTTAAAAAGTTCACCCAATCAGACTACCAGTTCTTTGTCGACAACAGGCAGGGAGACCTGCTGTATAAGGCCAGGGAAGCGCCCGAATACATAGCGCAGACTTTAGACTACCTGACCAGATCCCTGGTTGAGATCGTAATGGCTGTATCGGTGCTGGCACTGCTCTTCTCCATCTCCTGGAAGGCAACTATTGCGGTGGCGGTTTGCGGTGCAGCCTACTACTACTTTGCCAGGCGCCTGGGTTACAAGGTTTCCTATGTCGCCGGAGAGGAAATGAAGACCGCCATCCAGGAAGAAAACGTGGTTTTAAACGAGTACATATCCGGAGCCAAGCAGATAATCACCGCCAGGACCTCGCCACGATGGACAGGAAGGTTCCAAGATGCAGTACTTACCAGGTGGCGGTTCTGGATAAAGAACACGGTGTGGACGCAGATCCCCTCGCACGTTCTGATTATGTTGCTCTACTCCTCCATTGCCGTCATCGTGATTGCGATCTGGGTAATTTATCCCGATGATTTCCACCACATGCTCCCCATGTTCGGAACATTCGCTTTCGCAGTGTTCAAACTTCTACCCCGTATGACGAATACCGGTACCCAGTTGATGCAGATCATGAGCTTCCTCCCCAATCTGTTGGTAACCCACGAGCTGCTGGAGGAAAAAACCTACAGCAGTATTAGAAACGGAACCAGGGAATTCCCCGAGCTTCGTTCAGGCATCGAACTTAGAAACGTGAGTTACACTCATAAGAGCAAGGATGATGCCACCGTTAGCGATATATCGCTCAGTGTAGAAAAGAACAAGACGACCGCGATAGTCGGTCCATCCGGCGCCGGCAAGTCAACCCTTATCGACCTGTTCCTGAGGCTTTACGATGTCGATAGCGGCGCTATACTAATCGATGGCGTCGATATCAAGGAGTACGACCTGTCATCGTTCCTGGGCAAGGTTGGGTTTGTGGGACAGGAGACGTTTATCTACAACGCATCGATAAAGGACAATATCGCATTCGGTACTGATTATGACATGGACCAGATAACGGAAGCAGCGCAACTTGCCAACGCTCACGGTTTTATCCAGCAGCTTGCCCAGGGTTACGATACCGTTGTCGGCGACCGAGGGGTTAGGCTTTCCGGCGGGGAAAGGCAGCGTATCGCCATCGCCAGGGCAATGATTCGAAAGCCCAGAATACTGGTGCTGGATGAAGCGACGAGCTCACTGGATAATATCTCCGAGAGGATCGTGCAAGAGGCGATCGACAGGGTATCCGAGAGTTGCACCACGCTGGTAGTTGCCCACCGGCTATCAACCATCAGGAATGCAGATATGATATATGTTATCGATGGTGGAAGAATCGTGGAGAGCGGCACGCATGAACAACTGGTTAGTGGCAAAGGGAAATACCGGGAGCTTTACAGCAAACAAGGGGAATAAAGCGAGAGCTAGAAGAAGGAAAGACGAATTCCTGAGTTAAAGACCAGGAGAGCAAATGGTTATTGTGTTACAGGAAAAGAGCCCTGAGTCTCCAGGCTCCTGCAGGCTCGTGAGATAGGCTGTAAAAGGTTTATGCAGCGGATAGCTTCGTTCTGATGAATGGGAGGGGATACAATGGCTAATCGCGATCGTGACTGGTTCGACCAGACCTTAAGAGACCTCGAACAGACGGAAGACTCCCTGAGTGCCGGGCGCCACGAATGGGCATGCTTTGCGGCTCAGCAATCGGCCGAGAAGGCAGTAAAGGCACTACAGCTTCATCTGGGACAGGAAGCCTGGGGGAACGTAATAGCCTCGCTACTAAATGGGCTGCCCGAAAGCGTAGCTGTTCCCAAGGAACTTATCGAGAAAGCACGTGTTCTCGACAATTTCTACATCCCTCCCCTTAACCCCAACAGCCATCCCCAGGGGGCGCCTTTCGAGCACTACGGACCATTGCAGAGTGCGGAGGCCATTCTCTATGCCCGTGAGACAATTAACTTCGTCGGTTCTCAAATGGCCTGATGCCAGGACAGTGGCGCAGGAATTGCGTCGCTGGACGGAAGGGGTGTTGCGTGAGCGAAAGGACGTGCTGCGTACCGGCTGTTTTGGCTCCTACGCGCGGGGTGACTGAGGCGTAGGAAGCGACCTAGACCTGGTTGTTGTTGTCAAAAGCTCCGAGAAGCCATTCCACAGAAGGGCCACCGAATGGGATTCGAATGGCCCCTTCCCGTACCGGTTGATTTGCTGGTCTACACGGAGGAAGAATGGGGCTCTCTAACAGCACAGAGGGGGTTCTTCCAGACAGTGCTGAGAGAGGCGGTATGGGTTTACGTAAAAGAAGGCTCTTGATAACATATGAACCATCATAGAGATAACTATTTATCGCAATAGAAAAGTCATAAAACATGACACAAATGCTTAATCCGGTGTCCGTTGATCTGGCAAAAGGCTTCTGGGACCAACTACCAGCAATATCCGCCGTTCGACTAAACCAGTGGATACAGGGGAATACTTGGACTAGGTTGAACGCCGCAAGTACTTCTTGGAGCCTCATATCCCACGATATACCCAGTTTAATCATTAGTGGAGCAAGAAGGTACTTGAGAGTGCCACGCATGATAAGCTGGTCAATGGGAAGGGGAAATAATGGGAGGCAGTTAAAAATGGGACTTATACCGACGGCGTTGAAGTTTATGATTATGCTCCATAAAGAGGTGAACTTCTCGGGTCCCGTTATTACTTTGGGAAACCAGGATATATGGGCGACATACGACGACTTGAAGCAATTCTTCGTGTAAATGGAGTGCCCATTCCGCGAAGTCGAGCCTTTCTATGGTACAAGCGCAGAACTCAGGCGCGCTGTCCCGTGGGCTGATCACTTTGTCCATGCTCAGGTGTTTTTCCAAATGATGGGTATTAATGAATACTATGACATGGACAAGTTTGACTATGATAAAGCCAAATTACTCCATGATCTGAATACGCCGGTTACGCCAGACTTACACGATCGCTTCTCGCTTGTTGTAGACGGGGGAACTATAGAGCACATTTTCGATATTAAGTCGGCCATGGCGAATATCGTAAAAGTACTACGCGTTGGTGGATGGGTAGTACACTTGACGCCATCATCCAATTTTATTGATCATGGTTTCTACTGCTTTTCCCCCCTCTTTTTCTATGAGTTCTACAGTGCTAACGGATTCGAGGACTTTCGTTGCTACCTATTAGAAATCAGTAGAGATTTTCCGATGGGATACTTTAAACCGTGCTCATATGTGGAATATACTTACCTCTCGCCCGTTATCAGTTACCTCGATGTATCTAAGTATATAGTAGTATTGTTTGTAGCGAGAAAGAAACACAGTTGTGATGTAATCAACATCCCAAATCAAGGTACTTACGACTCTAGAAGTAAAAAACAAGTACAAGCTGTTACAGGATCTTCTTCTGTCATTTCTCCGTACCTGTACTTTCCAAGTGTTTACGAACGCTGGGTTCCCAAGACTTTGCAGCCGGTGCTATTGCCGTTGCGTCCCCTACTTGGAAGAATTTGGTACCGCGTTTCTCCACCGCGGTCTAAGATTGTGAAGAAAGTACTCTAAACTGGCGTGAGCAGCGAAAGTCGTCATTCTTTGTAGTGGATGCAGGCCATGTTTACACGGGGAAATCAAGAATAAAAAGCCCTGAAAGCTAGTTAGGTTACGTATTCCTGTCATCGCCTAGTAAGTGGTGTATAGACACTTGAGGTCCAGTTCAAAATCGCCACCGTGATTAAGAACAACATAATCAACCTACTTTACTCCCAGAATCCTCAGAGTTCGTCTCGTAGCCCGCACTACTACAAGAATTGGTTTCAGAAGCCTTTGGGGCAACCAGTATTGAAAAAGCATGCCAACTAGTTGCCTTCGATGATATCTGTTTCTCCAAAGGAACTTACACAGGGAGAAATACCGACGGCCGGGCGTGTTGGGATCCCGTAATATCGCCTGTAAAGAACCTATCGAGTAACTTAGAAGGAACTGACGGCACCTCTCGACCCTCTCTTTTTCAATCCCAAGATGTCGATAGAGATCAAGCAGTTCCTGTAGCCGGACTGTAATTATTAATGGCAAGTAGCCAAGCCACTCCTGCTTTCCAAAGAATGTGATTATATGGGGATAACCTATGTAATAAGCCTTTCTCCCACGCATGGTATGGGCTAGAATAACAGCGTGCGGATAAGTCTGATCCAAAGAAGAAAACACCTCATCATTTATATCCAGTTCCAGCTGGTGTTCCATCCAACAGGATAGTCTAAAAACAGAACACATAGCAGATCCCAGGAAGACCTCATCAATGTCAGGATCAATCATCTCCTCCCATCGCTCAACGTACCTGTCTTCCAGATTCCTCGCTTTGGTCGGGAGCAATTCGGGGAAATCCGCGCCGGAAATTAATCCGCTTAAAGCATGCCTTTCATTGTGGTGCTTGGGAGAGACATTCACAAAGATATAGTCCACATCAGGATAAGCCTTGAGGACAGTTAATACACTCCCTACGCCATCAGGTCGTACCAGGTCATCGTCACACAAAATCCAGGCAAATTCACCACTGGCCAATTCGTTTGTTAAGCGGAGGATATTTCGGGCCGCACCCTCGTTTTGAGTGTTGCGATAGTAGCGAATAGGTCCCCATTCACGAGCTCGTTCCACAATTTCCTGCGTGTTGTCCGTGGAACAGTTGTCGGAAACGATGAGTTCAACATCTGGCGAGGCTGCCTTGACTTGTGGCGCCAGGGAGTACAGCGCCGATTCAAGCAGGTGCGCCCGATTATAGGTAGGGATACAAATAGAAAGCAGCGGAGTATTTTTGTATTTGCTCATCCTATGGTAACCTCGTTTTTCTTCCTGCGGAAGTCTATATCATCGTGAACATGAAGTAAGCATTCAACAGATTTGCTCAACAAAATGTACTCGTGTTGCGCCGCTGCTCCACCTGCTGGACAATGTCATCAGCCATACACAGTGCTCTCATTTTCTCTTCCACACTCATACCCACCGGGGCGTCGAAGATAGGAATACGTTGGAACCGTTTGAAGTCACTCATATACTCATCATAGGGGAAGAGCAACGTTGCGTTGTTCTCATTTAACCAGCGCATGATTCCAGTGTCCTCATATGGTATAAGGTTGAAGATACGTACTTCATAGATCTGATGCCGCAGAGCAAGGTCAAAAGACTTTTGTACATCTTCCAGAGTTTCATGGGGGAATCCGATGATAAAAAAGAGACGCACGAGAAAGCCCATGTCAACTGCCATACTAATAACTCGATCGGCATCCTGTACGGTCATACCCTTGCCAATGAAGTCAAGTACCCTGTCTGAACCACTTTCGATGCCAAAGGAGATATGTCGAACTCCTATCCTCTGCAATGCACCAAGTAATTCTCTATCGGTGCCTTGTACGCGGACACCTCCAACAAGAGAAATTTCTAGGTCCTTCATGTTGCTCTCAGTGAGCAGATCGGCAATATGCAAGACACGCTTCTTCTGCAATGTAAAGTTATCGTCTAGGATATGGATTGTCGAAAACCCCTCATCATACCAGTATCTTATTTCCTGGACCACGTTTTCTGCGGTTCTCCCACGCCATTTCTTACCCAGTAGACTGCTTTGCTGGCAGAAAATGCACTTGAAGGGACACCCGCGAGATGTCAGTATGGACATGTTACCTGACAGATATTTGTCCTTGACATCGAAATGCTTGTATCTAGGGAAGGGAAGATTTTCAATCGCCTCCATGTAATTTATATTCTCAAATATCTCTCCATTGGCGCCGCGGTAGATGAGCCCCGGTATATGCTCTAGGAGCTCGCCTTTGCAGAGGCGAGCTAGCGGTATTTCACCCTCTCCAACGATGGCAAAATCAATAGCGGTGTTCTCGACAAGTATAGCAGCCTTCCGGGTAGACACATGCGGGCCCCCGACGATGATACGTAATTCTGGGAATAGCTTACGGACCTGCCGGATAAGCTCGTAAGATTTAGGGAAACAAACTGAGTTAAGGCTGAACCCGACCAGCTCCGCTCCTGTCGCTCCAATTTGCTCCAGGACGTACGCGTGGGTGTGTCCGGCTCCCGTGTCAACGACTTCGTGTGGAATATTCTCAGCCTCAAGCAACTCGCTCATATAACCGAGTCCTACAGGAGGAAAATTCAGCCTTTCGCCGTATCCAGATTCCTGATAGTATAAATTTACCAGCAAGACTGAGCGAAAGCGCATACCTTTTACCTCATTTCTCGATTATTCTGGAACGGTACCAGGCGACTGTTTCCGTTAGCCCATCTGATAGGCTGATTTGCGGGACCCATTCGAGCAGAAGTCGGGCACGAGTTATGTCAGCATCGCACCTCATTATCTCGAACTGACGGGTCGGAAGCTTGCCCCACAGAGGCACAGTTGGCTCACCTGTAAGCGAGACAATTTGTTCAACAATCTCTTTAACAGTATGTGAAGTGCCTGATGCGATATTGAAAACCTGGCCAGCAAGACTCGTCATCTCCGCAGCTTTAAGATAAGCATTAACGACGTCATTAATATAAACGAAGTCTCTCCTCTGGATCCCTGCAGTTAGGGCGAGTTCTCGTCGTTCGATGCAGGCTCGTACTACGGTGGGGATGAGCCGATTCTCAGATTCAAAAAAGCCGTATGGAGTGAAAAGTCGCAAGGTTATCACTGGATAACCTTCTGAGCGTGCCATCATTTGGCAATAAAGAGTAGCTGCCAATTTTGCTGCAGCATACGCAGTAAGAGGTTCCGGGGTGGAATCCTCCGAGGCCGGTGTCAGCTTATTTCCATACTCAGAGACGCTTCCGGTATTAACAAATACATCAAATTCTATTGTAGAGGCCGCCTGCAGCAGCTTTATTGTTCCTAACACGTTGGTATTGTAGATTTCGTCTACGTCCGTTTGTGCATTTGAAACACCATAAGCCGCGCAGTGGAAAATAACCCTGGGTTTGACAAGTTGAATTAGCTTCTGAAGACCTTGTGCATCATTGAGATCGCAGTAATGTTCTTGGAGGTGTTCAGATACATCTTCGATTCGCCATTTACTCGACTTCGGTCGTAGTAAAACGTGAACTTGCTCTCCACGCCCTACTAGTGATCGTGCCAGATTGGCACCAATGAAGCCAGTTGCTCCAGTTACTAAGAATGGACCACTTACGCGACGCCGATTACTTAAACCCATTGCAGTCTTTGTAGAACCCCCGAAACTGTTCCAAGATATACATTACCTCCCTGCTGCTGAACTCGGGATTGACTCCAATCCAGAAGACGGTGCTTATTACATAATCCCAATTATTCAGATTGCCTACTACTCAGTAAGGGTTATTACCATAGACAGGCGCCCAGCCAGGTGTGAGCCAATAGAGCCAGTTGCGCTCGCAACTAAAGCACGCATGTTACAACAACTCAAGCAGAGAGATCAGCTGCCCACCACGCGCTGTATATTCGGAGAGTTCCTCCATGATCTCCTGAAGGTATCCGAAGGAGAAGACGATGACTTCATCCACCCACTCCTCAAGAACATATTCTGGGGGGACAATCGGTATATGGGATTGGGACGTATAATAACCATGGAGGTTGTGGTTCTTGTCACAAATATATGCCATCTCGCCAGCTTCTATACCACTCATGGCAAGTGTCATAATTCCACGCCCGCCAGCACCGTAGCCTGCCAAGCGTCGACCGGATGCGCACTCACGCTGCACGAATCTACGCATGCGCACTAGGCTCTCTTCCACCTGCCCTCCAAAGGCATCATAGATCTCCGCAGTAATAACAGGCTCAACCACCTCTCCAGCACTAGTAAGAGGTTCATACGCAGCACCCTCCGGTGCTGCCACGACTAATAGAGAATTGGCACGGCGTATTGATTCAGGCAGAAGGTCAGTTTTTAACAATTTGAACCCACTCTCCTTTAAGACATTTCGCATTGTATCCACACTGTAGTACACCGGGTGTTCGTGTGCAAACAGGCAATATTCCCGGCGCTCAATTATCTTTGCCAGGTCATGAACCTCGATGACCAAGAGTCCTTGCAGGGGGTCCAACACCCGGCGCACGGTTTCCAAGAATTCCAGTGAATCACTGACATGATCGAATGTATTTTCGGTTATGATGAGTTTAAGTGGTAGTAAGTCAGCCGGGATTAGCTCCACAGTGTCACGTGAGAATAGCTTCTCAGCGACAGGGATGCATCGGGAATACGATACTGCAGCTAAACCTAACGATGGTTCATATCCAAACACCCTCGCCCCTAAATCTTTAAAACACTCGAGCTGGAAACCATCACTACTGCCAACCTCAAGCACTGAATCACCATGCTGCAGTCCATAGCTCTCAAACAACATCCTAGCCAGTTTGCGCATGAACTCTTGTACAAAAGGAGAGAGTGAGGCAGAATAATTATAGTCTTTGTAATATGCTGTTGTGTCGACATCGTGTTGCGTTTGCACCAACTGACAGTGTCTACAGACATAGATAGTAAGGGGCCATAAGAACTCCAAGCCAAACCTATTCGCTGTTAAATAATCATCAATTAAAGGGATATGAGAGAACTCTAGGAATATAGAGAGATCGTTTCGGCCGCAGACGCGGCAAACCGAGCGCTGATTAACAGCAACGTTCATTGGTAATGCTCCGCCGCTTAGGCTGTCTGGCTATAAAACTCTTGGTACCAGTCAATTGTACGCTGTAACCCATCATCTAGAGTAAACTGTGGCTGCCAACCTAATATCCTCTGAGCCTTGTCAGCACTCAGGTACTGTTTACGAATTTCATTGGTGGATTCGTTGCGGATGACTGGTTTCAGGTCGGAGCCCATCAATTGCAGGATACGTTCAACGAGTTCCAGCACTGATACAGGAGTCTCATTCGAGAAGTTGAATGATTCACCGTGTAGTTCTGCGTTTTGGGCTAGCTTCTCCGCGAGCAAAGTATAGGCGATGACTGCATCCTCAATATAGAAGTAGTCCCGCACATACTTACCATCGGAGCGTATGATAGGTTGTTGACCACGCAGTACCGATCGTATGGTCCCCGGTACAACTCGATTCCAATTGAGATCGCCGCCACCGAAGAAGTTCCCACAGCGGGTGATGGTTACCGGGAGATTATACGTGATGGCGTATGATTGGGCGAGAAGATCGGCACATGACTTGCTCACATCATAGGGATAACGGCCTTGTAACGGTACACCTTCGCTGTACGGTAGTTGCTCCTGGTCACCATAGGCCTTATCGGACGAAGCTAATACTATACTATGGACTGTCGAGCTTCGATGACATGCCTCAAGCAACGCCCATGTACCACCGATATTCGTTTCAAAAGTTGAAATGGGGTTTCGGTTGGCAATTCCAACAATTGTCTGAGCTGCCAGGTGAAAAACCGTATCAATTTCGTACTCGCCTAAAATTCGCTCCAGAAGCGACTGGTCGCGCACATCGCCGCGTACTACTCTTACTTGATCGATAACGTGAGCGCGAAACAGCTCACTTTGTGGCACCCAGTCTCTCACTAAGCATACGATATCCGCACCGAGTTCGCTTAGGCGTTTCACCAGCCAGCTGCCCAGCAGCCCAGTGGCGCCGGTTACCAATACCGGTCGATCCAGCCAGTGTTCGGCTTTTATTCCCATACCTTCCATGGAGTATGCCCGCTATCCCATAAATCATTAAGAAATCTGTAGTCTCGATATGTATCCATAGCATAGAAGAAGCCGTGATGTCTGTGAGCAATGAGTTGACGCTCCTGGGCAAGATTCTCAAGGGGCTCCCGTTCCAAGACGCAATCATCATCTCCCAGGTAGTCAAAGACCTTTCTGTTGAAAACGAAAAACCCAGCATTAATCCATTCCTCCGCTAAAGGCTTCTCTGCGAAGGATTGTATAACAGAGTCATCGTCCATGGTGAGGATACCGAAACGTGAGAACGGATGTACCGCTGTTGCTGTCGCTAGTCTCCCATGCTGTTCGTGGTATTCTACCAGGGCACGGATATTTATATCAGCCAGTCCATCTCCGTAGGTTACCATAAAGGTGTCGCTATCTATATATTTCTCCACCTGCTTTATTCGACTACCGGTCATCGTATCCTCGCCGGTGCTCGCTAACGTAACACGGAAATCCTGTTCATTGTGTACCATGTTATATTCAACTGAATTCCTGTGTCCCAGGCGAATCGTGAAATCGTTGCTCATCGCTTCATAGTTTAAGAAATACTCTTTGATCATATCGCCTCTATAGCCAAGGCAAAGCACGAAATCGCTAAAGCCATAATAAGCATACAGTTTCATTATGTGCCATAGTATAGGCTGCCCACCAATCGGGACAAGTGGTTTGGGGCGGAACTCGGTTTCCTCGTGTAAACGCATTCCACGCCCACCACAAAGGATGACGACTTTCATCAAATTCTCCTATGGCAACATCCCAAGGTGCCTTTCAACAAATTGACCTAACTCTCGAATTTGTGTCCCAAGTATGCTCGCCCAATCGGGTATTATTAGGGGCTGCTGAAATACTCTCAATGAATCCCCTAATTCCCCAATCTTGGGTGGATTTATTTAACTGGTGGGAGGGTACACCGAGGCCCTAAGCAGGAAGTGTGTCCCGTATCTCCTTTTCAGCAATCTCCATTACTATATACTCCAATAACATATATTCTAGGCTACGTTCCATACCCGGTATAAACATTTCTCATCGTATCTTATCCAACTCTCTGTCAAAGGTCAACCATCTAGGGCAACCTCCGATATACCAAAGCATAAGTCAGATCAGGTTTTAAGCGATAACCTTCAGGTTGAAGCTATTAGTGATGTAAGAACATATTGCATAATCGCTCTTCGTATGATAGCCTGATTCAGAAAAGGCTGCCCATTGTTTGGCCATAAGATGGCATCTGTTGATGCATGGATATCGCAGTACGCTATAGGGAAGTTTAGTTAACTAGTGATAAATGATGTTCGCGGCGGTAATAGTGGTATAAGGAATGGGTAAAAGGAGATGATATACCTGCAGGCGACGTTATTTTGTGTCTAAATGTGTTACATCATTTTGGAGATCGAGAAATTCAAGACAAAGCAGTATCAAAAATGAACAGTGTAATAGGAATATTTGAAATCTACAGGGATAAGATAGTCATTATTGAAAAATATTTTAGTGAAATAAAAGAATATAAATCGCACAGACAGAATTGAGTAATTCTACAATGCGGTAAAGAATGAAATTCGCGCTGGTTTCTCATGTTCTACCACCTTCATGGTCTGGACAGGCGGTAATAATATATCGGTTGCTCAAAGGTTTGAGTATCGATAACTATTGTCTTCTCTCTCGCCAGAAGTACGATACTGAAATCAGTTCAGATGGTTATTTGAATAGACTACCTGCTAAATACTATCATCTGCGCGCGGAGTTCGGAATAGCACAAGGCAATCGCTTTGGCCTGGCTAAGTACTACAAGGGCATCAATGGTCTCTTTGGCGTTGCTTTGCGTGGCAAACATATTGCTAATGTCTTGAGGCGGGAGAAGTGCGATGCCATAGTAGCTTGTACAGCTGATTTGCTGGATCTGCCAGCAGGATATCTAGCAAGTCGTCTCGCACGTGTCCCATTCTATCCGTATATGTTTGATTACTATTCTTACCAATGGACCCATCGTATCGATCGGTTTTTTGCGCAACGTCTTGAGCCAATCCTGATAAAAGGAGCTGCTGGCGTCATCGTCCCAAACGAATTTTTACGTGATGAACTCTACCGTCGCTATAGAGTCGAGGCTACGGTCATACATAATCCATGCGAAGTTACTGGAGATGAACAGTGTGAACTCCCCTGGCCGGCAGATGAAGGTAAAATTAGAATTGTATACACCGGTGCGGTCTATCATGCCCACTATGACGCATTCCGTAATCTTGTCGACGCAATTCAGTTGTTAGGACAATCGGACCTGAAATTGCATCTGTATACCGCACAACCTCCTACGCAATTAGAAGAGCAGAATATTTACGGGCCGATTATATATCACGATCACCAGACACCGTCCGAAATATCCCAAGTACAACGACGGGCAGATATTCTTTTCCTTCCGCTGGCTTTTAATTCACAGATTCCGGAAGTTATAAGAACGTCCGCACCCGGGAAAATGGGAGAGTATCTGGCAAGCGGCCGACCGATTTTAGTCCATGCGCCGGCCGACTCGTTTGTAGTGTGGTATTTCAAGAAACATAAATGCGGTATGGTAGTGGACCAGAATGATGCAACTTTGTTGGCAGAGGCGATTCGACAGATAATCGAGGATGTAGATTTACGGAATAATATTGGTGACAATGCCCGTGAGTGTGCTAAAAAAGATTTTAGTCCTGAAGTTGCTCAGTCCAGATTCTTGAAATTGTTACAATAAAGATAGGTGGTTGGGTAAAAGTGCGTATTCTATTTGTGGCTATGTCTGATAGTATCCATACTGCCCGCTGGATCAACCAGTTAAATGGCCAGGGCTGGGACATTCATCTGTTCCCGAGTAAAGATAGGGGGGCGGCAAGTCCTGATTTAACGAATATTACTATCCATCATTCTTTTTATGGAAGACAGGAAAACCGAGATCCCACAGTTAAATTTCGCGGGATTCCCACAATTTCGCCGTTGTTGGCGTCTGCGGGGATACGGGTTCTCAAGGAAATATTTATCGATCGTTATCGTATATTTCAGTTGAGAAGGCTAATTAGAAAGTTACGACCGGATATCATCCATTCGATGGAGATTCAAGCTGGGGGCTATCTCACCATGAGTATAAGAAAACGGTATACGGAGAAATTTCCACCCTGGATCGTAACCAATTGGGGCAGTGACGTCTATCTTTTTGGACGCCTGGCTGAACATGTAGAAAAAATCAAGGAGGTTTTAAAAGCCTGTGATTATTACTCCTGTGAGTGTCAGCGTGATGTACGTCTGGCTGAAAAATTGGGGTTGAGGGGTAAGGTGCTTTCGGTGATACCCAACACAGGCGGCTTTGACCTGGCACGAGTGGCGCAATTTCGCCAACAGGGACCAACTTCGCAGAGGCGGTTGATTTTACTTAAAGGGTACCAGCATTGGGCTGGGCGGGCGCTTGTGGGATTACGAGCGATATCGTTATGTGCTACCGAATTACGTGGCTACCAGGTAGCTATCTATATGGCTACTGATGACGTGAAGATTGCGGCGGAATTAGTCTCCCAAGATACCGGCATACCTATTGAAATAATACCGCGGTGCTCCCATGATGAAATGCTGCGCTTATACGGGCGCGCCCGGGTGTATATTGGCTTGAGCATTTCGGATGCAATAAGTACTTCATTACTGGAGGCAATCGTAATGGGGGCTTTCCCAATTCAATCATGTACTGCCTGTGCTGATGAGTGGATTGTGGATGGAGAGATGGGATTGATTGTACCGCCCGAGGATCCTGAGCCCATCGCTGTTGCCATCAGGCGGGCGGTGTCTGATGATGAGCTCGTCGATCGCGCTGCCGAACTCAACGCGGAGTTAGCGCGAGAACGTCTAGACCAGGAAGTGATTCGGCCTCAGGTCATCGCGATGTATGAGAAAGTTGTAAGTCAGGTGGCTAACAATAGAAACACCAATAAAGTCACATTTTAAATTACAACTCACTGCCATTGATCGGATTAACAGCATTTGCTTGGGATGATAAAAAGATGAGAGTGCTTATAATCGGCGGATCGGGAATGCTGGGGCATAAGCTCTGGCAGGTATTTGCTGGCCAGTTTGACACGTTTGTAACCTTGCGACGGGATTTTAACTCTTATAACCGGTATAAGCTCTTTGACTCGGAGCATACAGTGGATTGCGTGTCTGCCGATGATAGTGACAGCGTTTCCCGGGCCATTGACACAGTCAGACCAGCAGTTGTGGTGAATTGTATTGGCATAGTGAAACAGGTTGAGGAGGCAGAAGATCCGCTCATTAGTATATCAGTTAATGCACTATTCCCCCACCGTCTGGCGCAACTGTGTTCGGCAGCGGGCATCCGCCTAATACATATCAGCACCGATTGTGTATTCTCAGGTCGCAAAGGAGACTATAAGGAAGACGATGTGTCCGATGCAGAAGACCTCTATGGAAGGACGAAATTCTTGGGCGAGGTGAGCTATGTGAACTGCCTTACAATACGAACATCTATGATAGGACGGGAGCTTGATACTTCTCATGGCTTAATTGAGTGGTTTTTTAGCCAAGGGGGGAAAGAAATTAGTGGCTACAGACGAGCTATTTTTAGCGGGTTCACAACCAATGCACTTGCTCAGATTATCGCTCAGGTTATTACCGAATACCCAGCGATGCACGGAGTCTGGCATGTGGCATCCAAACCGATCAGCAAGTTCGAACTTTTATCGCTGGTGAAACAAATGTATGGGTTAGATGTATTAATTAAACCTGCTGACACAGTTGTATGTAATCGCAGCCTCAGTGCTGAGCGATTTAGAGAAGCGACAGGATTCAGTCCACCGCCCTGGAGCGAAATGATCCAGCAGATGTACAAGGATTCCACCCCGTATTCGGAAATAAGGAGGGATAATGCTAACCGATAAGACAATAGTTATTACGGGCGGCACTGGCTCGCTGGGAAAGGTGCTGGTGCGGCGGTTGCTATCTGGCGAGCTTGGCACGCCCAAGAGGGTTATCGTATTTTCGCGCGACGAGGCCAAGCAGCACGAGATGCGGCTTGCATATCAACATCGCAGGACTGCAACTGACGAGATAATTTACCGCAATTTTGAGCAACGCCTACAATTCCAAATCGGCGATGTGCGGGACTACCATGGTATCAGCGCAGTGATGCGCAACGCGGACATAGTTATTAATGCAGCCGCTCTCAAGCAAGTGCCCACATGTGAATACTTTCCCTTTGAGGCGGTGAAGACCAATATTGTCGGTGCGGAGAACATTGTTCAAGCCATCCGTGAGAATCAACTGCAGGTTGAAACTGTCGTTGGTGTGTCCACGGATAAGGCGTGTAAGCCAGTTAATGTAATGGGTATGACCAAGGCTATCCAAGAGCGCATTTTTGTTGGCGCCAATATGGGTTGTCCTGATACAAGGTTCATTTGTGTACGATATGGCAACGTACTTGCCTCGCGTGGTTCCGTGATTCCACTCTTTCATGACCAGATTCGCAGCGGCGGTCCAGTGACCATCACCACACCTGAGATGACGCGCTTTCTCTTAAGCCTCAACCAGGCCGTAGATACGATCTTCGCAGCTTTGCAGCAGGCAAATCGTGGCGAAACCTATATTCCCCATGTATCCTCGGCTCTTATAACTGATATAGCCGGGGTGCTCATCGGTGATCGACCGATCAAGATGAATGTTACTGGCATTCGGCCTGGAGAAAAAGTACACGAGATTCTGGTGTCTGAGGAGGAAGCGCATCGTACTATTAAGAGAGGGAGCTACTATGTGATTATGCCCATGCTGCCGGAGATTGGGGTTTCGGCAGGTGTTGAAAGTACGCTAGGAAATGAGTACAGCTCAGCTAGCAGCATCATTACTAAAGCTAAGCTGGCCGAGATGTTAAAGAATTACGGACTCCTGGTCGGGGATATAACCGCATTGGAGGAAGAACTTCTGGCATGAAGGTTATAACTGAATACTAAGCGGTTGATTCTATGCCAGCCAGGCATTTACGTTGGTCTTGGAGGTGGTTTGCTATACGAACAGTGTCGTTGATAGTGGTGTTTACAGCTCTGCCTGGCCTTCTTCAGGATATAATGTGAGCTATGAATATAATGAGCATTCTGCATAGGTACCCGATAATTTTTACATGCGCTCGACGTTTAAAACACTTAGTTAATAAGTGTCAAATGCCTCTAGTTATCCTTATGTCCAAAATTACGGTCGTATGTATTAAGTCTGTTCCGGGTAATGCTGCATACCGTATCTTCTATAAGCACGGTTTCCATCTGCTTCGGAAGCACTATTATTTACCGATCCCTGACGAAGCGGATTTAAGTGACACATTCTGGGAAAGACGTTCGGCTCTCGTCGGTCTTGAGATGAATGATGAGTATGCACTGGATCTTCTGCAGAGCGTATTCCCTCTCTATCTCGATGAATTCAGGGAGTCTTTTCCTGTCCATCGACCATCACGTAACGACTCGAATTTTTACCTGATCAACGGCAACTTCATGGCGATCGATGCCCACGTTTATTATATTTTTATACGGTACTTCAAGCCAAAGCGGATTATCGAGATTGGGGCCGGGAATTCAACAGTAGTGGCATCAGTAGCGTGCAGACGAAACATCAAGGAAAGTGGCGAAGGACCCAATCTGACAGCTATCGAGCCTTATCCGAGGTCTATTCTAAAGGACGGCATTCCTGAGTTATCCCAACTCATCGAAGCCAAGGTTCAGGACGTAGATATTGAACTATTCACTTCTCTTAAATCAGGTGACATCCTGTTTATCGATTCATCTCACGTTTTACGTGAAGGGGGCGACGTCCAACTGGAGTATTGCGAGATTCTACCGCTTCTAGCGCCGGGTGTTCTTGTGCATATCCATGATATTAGTCTGCCGAAGCATTATCCTCGTGTCTACTTTGAAAATCAACTTTATTTTAATGAGCAGTATCTCCTACAGGCATTTCTATGCTTCAACTCAAGGTTTGATGTTATCTGGCCAGGTAATTATATGATAGTGAAATACCCGGATAGAGTCATCAATTTATTTCCTGAGTATCATGAGATGCGTAAGTCTTATCCGATGTCTGAGCCATCGAGCTTCTGGATAAGAGTTAGGTCATAACATTACACGATTCCTAACTCTTTAGTTTCGGGTATAAGGAAATGTTGGGCATGAAAGGAATAGTGACTAATGAAGATCATGACTATCATGGGTACACGTCCAGAGATCATCCGACTAAGCCGTATAATCGAGAAACTGGATAAGTTGTGTAATCATGTTCTGGTGCATACTGGTCAGAATTATGATGTGAACCTGAACGATATCTTTTTCCAGCAACTGGGCATTCGCCGTCCAAATCATTATCTTGGTGTAAAGGGCGATACTTTCGGAGTGCAGATCGGGAATATTATTTCAGCAAGCGAAAAAGTCTTTGGAGATGAAAGGCCGGACAGGCTGCTAATCCTGGGAGACACCAATAGTGGCCTGGCATCTATAGTTGCAAAAAGAATGGGTATTCCTGTTTATCATCTGGAGGCCGGGAATCGTTGCTACGATGACCGTGTACCGGAGGAATTAAATCGGCGGGTCATTGATCATAGTAGCGATATATTAATGCCCTACACTGAACGCAGCCGAGCTAATCTTTTACTTGAGGGTATCGATGGGCAGCGAATCTATGTAATCGGAAATCCCATATTCGAGGTGATCCAGCATTACGATCCTGCTATATGCCAATCTGATGTGTTGCGCAGTCTGGGACTGGAAGCGGGTAGGTATTTTTTGATCACTATGCACCGGGAGGAAAACGTGGATGTCGAGGATCGTCTCCACTCGCTAATAAAAGCGCTCAAATTACTTCAAAAAGAATACCAAATGCCGATTATTTGTAGTCTGCATCCGCGCACTAAGAACAGGATGCAGAGCTGCGGAGAGGGTATAGTGGATGAACAGATTACGTTCCATGAACCATTCGGTTTCTTCGAATTTATTGCTCTGGAAAGGGACGCTTTTTGTGTGCTCAGCGACAGTGGCACCGTACAGGAAGAGTGTTGCATCTTCCGGGTGGCGAATGTGACCATCCGTGACGTTACAGAGCGACCGGAGACTATTGAGTGTGGAAGTAACGTTCTCAGCGGTGCTGATCCAGAGATGATCCTGCAATCTGTACGTGTCGTTATCGAACAAAAATGCAATTGGACGATCCCCCGTGAATATCTGGTTGATCACGTGAGCAATACGGTCGTCAAGATAATGCTAGGTTATGCTCATTACCCTCGAGTTATCCAATAGTGAACCATCAATCAGTCGGCCTTAGTGTGATGGACATACTGCTGATGCCTCAAGCTAAGAACTCGAAACGTATCACAGCATAAGCGGGGTAGATAAGGCTGCCATACAGAAGCTCAAGGAGTTCATACCGATGGAGAATCCCCCTTTCTTTAGTGTACTGGTACCTACCTATAACCAGGCGCAGTATCTGGGCGATGCACTGAATAGCCTCCTATCACAGACCGACACTGATTGGGAGGCCGTCGTGATTAACGACGGATCGACAGATAACACCCGAGAGGTTTTAGATACCTACTGCAGGAAAGACAAACGGTTTCGGGCTATTCACAAAAAGAATGGGGGAGTTGCGTCGGCCTTAAATGCAGGCCTGCGAGAGGCAAGAGGAGAATGGATTTGCTGGCTCAGCTCGGATGACCTATTTTGTAGGCATAAGCTAGCCATTCATCGCAAGTGGATTGCAACATATCCCACCTGTCTATTCTTCTTCACTCATTTTCGATACTTAAATGAGGCAACGGGGCGGTACAGTAACCCCTGGTTGAGAACGATCCCAAATCGAGAGTGGCAGGTACTTGAGATGCTGCGATTGAATTATGTGCATGGTAACAGCATATGTGTGCATAAAGACGTGTGGGCTCAGGCCGGAACGTTCAATGAAAATCTACGATATGGACAAGATTATGACATGTGGCTGCGACTGCTCGCCCTTTATCCTGCGACTTTTATTCCGGAACGGACCTGTATCACACGGCACCATTCCTTGCAAGAGACTAGGAGTTTTCCCAAGGCGACTGGCTTTGACTCTGCAAAGGCCGCAGTCAACTTCATCAATAAACATAGCTTTGCAGAGTTGGTTCCGCTGGTTGATCTAAACGACTTCCGGATGGCGCGCAAGGCGCTGGTTAAGACCCTTGATCTTGCAGCGGATGCTTCTGCTATGCTTTACATGCTCGGTCCACATCCTGCATTGTTATTTCGAATCATGGAGTGGGCATGGGGTGATGCTCCTGCGGAGATTGCCGGTACCATCCAGCAAATTATTCAGCGGCGAGCGAGAGAGGTTAGTTGCCAATACTCAGGGACTGCGTTTGGCTTATTCTGGAAGGCAGCTGCGGTAGCCAGTCTGCTTCAACAGGGAAGGTTTGCCTATCAACCGATATCTCCAGCCATGGTAGCGGAGATGAATTATTGGCTGCTCAAATCACAAGGTAGTACAGAGGCCGACCAGCTATATCGATACCTTGAAAAATTTGAGAACAGGCTATTGCCAAAGGATACTATGGTCACACAAGGAAAGGGCAAAGAGGTTGTCATTGTTTGCCAAGAAAGTACGGATCTAACAAACTTCGGCGAGGATATGACATTCCGAGCCACACGAGAGATGGCGAAGTATTTTATGAGGGCGGGGTGCATAGTACTTTTGACGGGATTGTCGCGACAGGGAATTGGGTTCACGAGTGGAGTATTGTATATAGGTGCGACCAATAATACATCCTGGGCTAGAGCGATTAAATTGCTGGGGCCAATAGATACATTGGTTGGGATCTCCCGTCCCAGTATATCTCGGATGGCCTGTGCAAGACGATACGTAGAGCTACCAGGCGAAGCAAATGGTACAGAGGGCATAGAATGGGGCCGAGAAGCGATATCGTGGGAGCAGTCAGGAGCAGCATTTTTAGATGCCATGGACTCGATCTCGGTAGGGACATGCAGGATTCGATTCGTAGTATGTAGTGTGTTTCGTAGGGGACAGATCAATGGAACACTGCGTCGAATAAGAGCATGGATAGCAAGGAGTCGGATAGTAATAATTGTGACAATTGTCTGGCATAGACTTTGCTGTGAACCTTGGTATCAATGGCCAGGCCTGGTCAGGGTTTTGTGGATAGAACGCCAACAAAGCCGCCGAACGGAGTGAGAGACAGAGGATGAATGTTCTCGTTGTCTGCTACTCCAGCACCGTAGGGTAGCTCACGCGCATATTTAAAGATCAGGGGCTCATAACGTCAAGATGGTCAGCATAGCTCTACGCCTCACCCCAGGTTTCTCTTGTACCACTCGACATACCTGCTCAGCCCTTCCGCAAGGTCGACCTTCGGTTCCCAGCCGAGCTTTTCCTTTGCCTTCTTAGTGCCCGCAACGACGTCCGCAATCTCGGCTCTTCTTTTCTGGTGATGATAGCTCACCTTCACATCTTGTCCCCACGAATCTATTATTCTGATGGCAATACTATCAACGCTATAGCTCACACCGGAGCCTATGTTGAAGACCTCAAAATCCGAGCCGGTATATTGGCCAGCCTTCACATAAGCTTCAACTGCATCGCTGATATATAGGAAGTCCCGTCTTGGCTCCGGATCCATTAGCTCGATTTCTTGCAAGTAATGAATAAGACCTTTAACGATTACCCAGACTATATGGGTGGTATGGGAGCTATCACAGGTATAGGAGGATATGAGCAAACTCTAAGAAGGAGAGCAATTGATACTCTTAATCATATTCTTCAACGTACTTTTCTTCTTGTGTCTAGTTACGGGAATGGGAAATTCCAGAAATCAGGATTGCCACGACATCCTCATGGAACAAATGAATTCAAAGAAGTGGAAGTTCTTAGCGGAGGGCTCACGGGTTATAGAAAAGAAATATTTAAGGAATTTGAGTTTGACGAAAAGTTAATTGGTTATTCGTATATGGAAGATATAGATTTTTCAAGGAGGGTTTCATATAAATACAAGCTATTTTATGATCCACAGGCAAAGTTGGAGCACAAACATACAGCCGGAGGGCGCGGAGGTATTAGGGATAACAGAAAAATGTATATGTTGAATCACCGCTATTTATTTTTTAAGAATTTCTATCCGAGAAATAGGTTACTCATTATTCCCCATTGGTGGTCGATATTGGGTTTGATTGCTTATTCACTTATCTCATGGTCGAAGGAGCCAGTCAAGGGATATCTCGATGGTTTGAGAGAATTTAGAAAGAGAAAGGGAGAACTCCTGGGCGTTGGTTCTGGCAAGGCTTAAAGTGCACATATCAATTCCTCATATATTCTTTCTACCCTAGCCATCTGCTCCTCGTGTTCAGCTTTTTCAATCACTATCGCTCTACCAGCCTCTCCGAATTTCTTTCTCAGCCCCTCATCTTCTAGTAGACGGATTATCCCCTCGGCCAGCGCCTGTTTGTCGCGCAACGGAACTATAAAACCGTCCTCGCCATCTACTATCCACTCCCGCGTGGCAGGCAGATCGCCAACAACAGCAGGCAAGCCTGAAGCCCTGGCCTCCAATGTGCTAAGTCCGAGGCTATCAGATAGCGAGGTAGAAACATATACGTCCGCTGAAGCGAGATACTTCGGAAGCTCATGGTGCGCAATCCAGCCGACAAATCTGATGCTATACGCGATGCCCAAAGTTTGCGCCATGTTTTCCAAATAAGCTCGCTGTTCTCCCTCACCGGCGACAATGAATCTGGCCTCCGGGATTTGCTGTAGAACCAGCGGGATCGCTCTGATCAATGTTTCCACATCGTAAATGGGCCTAAGGTTTCGGGTGCTTATCACTACGGGTGAATCGGCTATTCCAAGCTCTCGCAACAGCGTATTACTTCTTAACGCCGGTCTGAACTTCTGGGTCTCGACACCCATAGGTATTACCTCTACCTTCTCTGGAGCAGCACCCAGCTTTATAACCTCTTCTTTCAGAGTAGGCGAGACACATATTATACTGTCCGCTCTTTTTAGAGCTTGCTTGGTAAGGAATCTGTATATAAGACTATTCTCTGGGGCAATCAGTATATCAGAGCCCCAGGCGCTCAAAATAAGTGGATGGCAGCCGGAGGCAATGCCCAGGTATGCAGGGACTCCTATGTAATGGGCATGCATAATATCCGGTTCTATTTCTTTTGCCAATCTACGAACCTGGAATAACCACAGGATGCCGCTGGGGTAGCCAGATAGCATCCATATTTGGGGTAGAAGCCTTATCAATGGGTGTATCTGAACACTGCTGTCAAATCCCTCATAGCCCTCGGCGAAGCTGGATGAAATCAAGTGGACTTCATGTCCCCTCCGGGCGAAGTAATTCACCCACCTCTTGGTGTGGATGCTAACCCCGCTAGCAATAAAGCAAAGTCTCAACTGGATGCACCCCGCCTGTTAGTATTGCTGCAATCTACGACATTTCCCCGTAGATTCTTAATAACTTTTCGGCTTGCGTTGCGAAATTGTACTTCTCCTGCGCTGCCCTGAGTGCATTTTGCCCCATCTGTAATTTAATATCTTCATGTTCATAAAGATACTCTATAGCATCGGCGATTTCCTCAGGCTGCGTTGCATCCACCAGCAAGCCGCATCTCGCCTCATTAACTATCCTGGCTATTTCTGGAACGTTGCTTGAGATGGTAGGTATGCCAGCTACCATGTTTTCAAACAACTTGTTGGGCAATTTCCACTCCTATTACTTATTCTATTACTCTGACCAATAGCGGATGCCGCGTCTTATCTGCCACTGTTCTCTAAACCTTCGTACAAGGCAACTAGTTTATTCGCTTCTATTTTCCAATTGTACTTCTCGTTTGCTGCCCTTTTCCCCGCTTCTCCGAGTCTGGTCGCCAACGTATCGTCTTGGTAGATCCCTATCACTGCTTCAGCAAGAGCCTTGGCGTCCCCCGAAGGGTAGACCAAGCCTGCTCCCGCTTCCTTGACAATGCGCGCAAGGGGTTTGGCTGACGAAACTACCACCGGTTTTCCGATGGCCATAGACTGGAAGATTTTGTGTGGGATTGTGCTATTCGTATGTCCAGATGAAATATGGGGTATAAGGCAAATATCGCTGGCTGCGATGTAGGAAGAAACCAGTTCGAAAGGCTGCCAGCCAGTGAACTCCACTTCTTTCTCAACGTTTTGCTCTCTCACCATCTGTACTAATTCTGGCCCATTTCCGCCAGAGCCAACGAGCAGAAGACGAGCATAGGGAACCTCCTTCAGTATCTGGGGCATGGCCAAGATAGCTGTATGCAGCCCACGATGTCGCCCAAAACCGCCAATGTAGGAGATGGTGAAATACGGCTCATATCTTTGGACAATTTCTTTCTGAATCGGCAGTGAACAGAAATAGTCCAAGTCCTCGGTGTTCATCACTACGGTGGCCTTTTCCGGGGGAATCTCGCAGTCCCTGACATAGTGTTCCTTGGCTTCATCTACCACCGTAATTACCCTGTCCGCCTGCTGGACGGAGTGCTTTTCTATCCGCTTCCATCGTTTTATCATGATTGGCGTGACGAACCTCATTGTCCAAGTTGTTGCCCAAGTTCTGATAGCTTCAGGGTAATTCTCGTGCAAGTCAGCAACGAGGGGGATGCCGGTTCTGCGAGCTACGTAAATTCCCGTCTTCACAAGCGGAAGGTCGTGAACATGAATGGCCTCGATCTTGTACTCTTCGACAGTAGCTTCCAGAGCTTTCTTCCAGAAGGGGTGAACTGTGAACACTTGGAGCCCAAAATAGATCCAGGCTCTTCCAGAAAAGAACAAGGGAGGCTTTTTCCGAATTACCCTTATGCCGTCCAACAGTTCATCGTTTGGAGTTCCGTTCCTAGCTGGAGAGAGGAGGTACACTTCGTGCCCAGCTTGGAGTAACGTTCGAGCTTCCTTCTCTACCCGAATGTCGGGAGGAAAGAATGTATCAAGAAGCATTAGAATTCTCAAATTCCTGCTCCCTTTGGGCTCAGAACCCGCACGATCCTTTCTGCCGCCTTACCATCCCATAGCTCAGGACAGTTTCCCTCTTTGCCTTCGCCAGCCAGAATCTTGAGAGCTTCTCGGACAATTGCTTCGGTATCGTTGCCTACCAGGGTATTAGTCCCCTGAGATATGGTTATGGGCCTTTCCGTCGTGTTTCTCAAGGTTAAACATGGGATGCCTAATACAGTGGTCTCTTCCTGTATCCCCCCGGAGTCGGTCATCACGAATCTGGCAGCAATTTCTAAGTTGAGGAAATCGAGATAACTGAGCGGTTCGATTAGAAGAAATTGGTGGGAACTGCTCGGTAGCTGGTTTAGCAAGTCGAATTCTTTGAGCCGTTGCTGAGTCCGGGGATGGGCTGGGAAAATGATAGGTAACTCTTGTGAAATCTGCGCCAGAGCCCGAACAATATTGAGCATGCTTTCCCTCACATCAACATTGCTGGGGCGATGCAAAGTCAGCAAGGCGTAGTTTTCCTTATTCAGCCCGAATCGATCAAGAGTCCGATAATGCTCAGCTTTGGGCTTATTGTAAAGGAGGCTATCAGCCATCACATTGCCAACGAAAAATATCTTCTCGTGAGGTATCCCCTCCTTCTTCAAATTCTCATCGGCATCGGGTGAATGTGTGAAGAGATAGTCGGAAATGGCATCGACAAGAAGGCGGTTTATCTCCTCAGGCATCTCTCTGTCGAAAGAACGCAGCCCTGCTTCAACATGGGCTATCGCTATGTTCAGCTTCGCTGCGGCCAAAGCTCCCGCCAGGGTTGAATTGACATCGCCGACCACGACAACCAGGTCTGGAGTCTCTTTTATGAGGACCTTCTCTATCTCGATCATCGTTTTGCCTGTTTGCTCGGCGTGAGTCCCAGAGCCCACGCCCAGGTAGATATCCGGCTCGGGAAGCTCCAGGTCTTCAAAGAATACCTTCGACATCTCATAGTCGTAGTGCTGGCCTGTATGGACAAGTGCAGGTTCAATGAAGTCCCCTTGTTCAGATGTATTGTGCCTGTCTATTGCCCTGATGATAGGGGCGATCTTCATGAAGTTCGGCCTCGCTCCAGCCACCAGTACTATTCTCATGATGACGTCCTATCTGTACAGAAACTCCTGTTCACTGGCATTATTTCCTTTGTCCGCCCTTTGCCAAGTCTAGGGCACGTAGGCTGTAGCGTTGTGGGTCCCGACGAGGTTATTTGACTGTATACTAACCTCAGGCCAAAGTCCAGTCAATCTCCCTACAAAGATCGAGCTTCGAGCTGACGCACACACCTGTGGCAGCAAATGACTGATAGAGTAGAATGGTTGTCTACAATTGGTTAAGAATTTGGCATGGACAATCATATTGATTTGGGCCTTATTAGATTTGGAGGGCACTTCTGTTTCGTGTTGACTTGAGTCTTTTCATAGTGGGGCATCAAAATTCCTACAGTCCTCTTCTGACGAACTAGATGCGCTTTATTACCGTTCATTATTTGAAGTTCTCACGTACGCAGTCCATTGCGAAACATAATGGATAGGTTTGTGTGTCTAGGTTTGTAAGTCTACTTTTGCAGCAAGTAATTACCCAGAGCAAGATGGTTCAGATCAGAATTGAGAAACACCCACAGTGCCTCCCTGGGTCCGTATACGATAGGATAGCCATGCAAGTTGAAGGACGTGTTCAACAGGATACCCTTACCTGTTATTCTCTCAAACTCTTCCAAAATGGAGTAGAACTCTGGATTCATCTCCCTCTCCAAGATTTGGGGTCTAGCCGTCAAGTCTGCTTGGTGCACTGCAGCATTAAACTCATTTCGCCTGCGGGTTGTATCAAAGGAAAGCATCATATATGGTGCTGAAATCCCTTTTGGATCTACGATATAGTCATTTTGGCGCTCTTTCATTATCACCGGTGCAAAGGGCATCCAGAAATCTCTCTTCTTTACCATCATGTTTATTACTCTTACGCAGCTATAGTCTGCGGCATCGGCCAGAATGGACCTATTACCTAACGCCCGCGCTCCGAACTCCATTCTGCCCTTGCATCTGGCAACGATTTCCCCTCGAGCTAGTAGCTCTGCAATCCTGCTTTCGATATCTTTCACATATCGAGATTCGAAATTTTGATGCTCTATTTTGGATATTGCCTGTTCCACGTCCTGATCTGTGAATGAGGGACCTAAATAGATCTCACGCAAAGGCTGGATATTTGAGGGTTTTCCCTGCTCTCTACATTCTTCAACATATACTTGGTAGGCAGCGCCAATGGAGATGGACTCGTCGCCGCAAGATGGAAATATGAATAAGTCCTCGACATCGTCCAACTCCATAATCCGCTTGTTTGCCTTCACATTCATAAAAACGCCACCGGCCAACGCAACTCTACGGATTCCTGTTGCGTTGACGCAGTTGCGAACCCACTGGCAGAGCAGTTCCTCTGTATACTTCTGTACGCCACCTGCAATCCAATCAAACCTATGCAACTCCAATTCCCTGCGCAATCGTGGATATATCAACTCAGTTGATTCGGAGATGCTTTTTTCAAATGCCAGTGGGTTGTTTCCTGCGATCTTGATAAGGCGCCTGAAAACCTCGTACGATTTATCAATGCCACTCGCAGGCGCATATGGTGCCAGTCCCATCACCTTCCACTCATGTTCCCATGGGCTCAACCCGAGCAGAAAGGTAGTTCTGGCATAAATGTTCCCCAGTGAATGTCCTTTTGGGGTTTCGGCAACTTTCGTTAGTTCTCCGTCCTTTCCTATATAAACTGTCGAGCAAAGGCCATCACCGGAACCATCATTGGTTAGTACCAAGACTGGTTCATCACGCCAGGGGGAACCGTAGTATGCGGTGGCCGCATGACACAGGTGATGGTCAACAAAAATTGTCCTGCACCGCTCTAAGCCCGAACTCTCTAGGGCCTCAAGGCGTTTCCTCCTTGCGCGCTTGTTGTAGATGGAATTCAGCCTTGTTTTGACCAGGATGCCATAAATGTTGCCTCGTGCGACGCTATTGAGCCTGCCTACGAAGCTAGCCTGCTTTCTATAGGCATCTACGACGTCGAAGGGGTTGGACATCACGGGCATGTAAGATGAAGCCATAGCGACAGAATCTATATCATCTGTACCCAAGTTTGCCAAAGTGAGAATAGTCTCTATGCTTCTGAATGGGAAGCCAAAATAGTTCTTACTATTTGTCAATCTCTCCTCTTGGATGCAGAATCTGATGCTCCCATTTTCCAGTAGACAGGCTGATGCATTGTGCCCATTGTGAATCCCCAATATTCGCATTATTCTTCGTCTCCGTTCAATTTGTGCTGGACACTACTATCCTTTGCCACAGCCGCATAAATCAAGACATCAGAAATAGCTCTTGATACCTCTGGCTGACAGATCTTAAAATGGACACGGGTCTCCATTACTCTGAGAGTTGTCACGATTCTCGTGGGCATCTTTTCAGTACGGTTTCCAAATCTCACCGGCACAGATCATCCAAACATTTATCCGATAGCAACACCGTAGCGTTTTCTCCACACAGCTAATGTCACTCATCTCCGAAGGGACCGCCAGAAGCATCGTTATGCCGTGATACGCTTAACACACCATCTTGCTCATCTCGCTGAGTCCCGTCGGTGGTGCAGCTTTGCTGACCATAGCCTATCCTCTGTTTTAGCTGCAGTCAATCTAACTAAACGGCTACAGCCTGAAAACATTCGGACACTGCAGAGCTCTATATTCAGCGATTTCGCTGCCGACTTCGAGCCTGCCCTTTGCAGTGCCCCAAACATCGCTACCGCCTCCGTGCGTTTGGTGCGCAGAAGCGGCCAATGTCATGGGTCCTCCTTTTGACTTCTTTGAAGCCCTGCTCTATGTGAGTCTAGCGGCGGCGGCCTGTCAACAGATTCCCCTCATCATCAGAGTTGGCTTCTGTTGTCGACGTAGTGGCCCAATCTAGAGTTTAGGGCGCGTATACGAAGGGTTGTTTCGATGGGCTACCGCAGGACACTATCCAAAACCTCGGCAAATATCCTTGTCGCCTCCCAACTCACAAACTCTGGTTATTTAGTGGGCCGCTTCCCTACTACTTTACGCACTCCATTCATTCGAGCTGCCGTTATGTCCGTGCTGATATTGTGATGTGAGATTTGGTTGCACAGGTCAGTTCTACCCCTCTAACTTCTCAAAACGGCTAGGCCTTAACACCTAGCAATTCCACCACAGGATGCTATTCTTATCTAATGAAGCGTGCTTATGCTATAATCATATCATAGTTGCATTGCAATCTCTAATAACTGGGAGGATGGCTTGCTGGAGTTAGAGCGAAAGCTAAAGGAAAAGACAGCCGTTATCAGTATCGTAGGTCTTGGTTACGTTGGGCTTCCTCTCTTAGTTGCTTTTACGGAAGCTGGTTTTAAGGTCATAGGGTTTGATATCCAACAAAAGAGGGTTGATTCGGTTAATAAGGGGCAATCATATATCGTGGACATAAGCAGCGAAAGCCTCTCAGCGGCGATTGTAAAAAACCTCCTGGAGGCAACCATAGACCAAAGCCGTCTCAAGGAAGTGGATGCCATCTGCATCTGTGTACCTACTCCCCTGACCAAAACCAAGGACCCCGACTTGTCCTATGTGATTTACGAGTCTGAGGAGATTTCCAAGTGCCTTCAGCCGGGACAACTGGTAATTCTGGAAAGTACGACTTATCCCGGTACAACCAGCGAGGTTGTGCTTCCTATCCTGGAGCGCTCCGGACTTAAAGGAGGCCTCGATTTTCACCTTGCTTACTCCCCCGAAAGGGTTGATCCTGGGAGTAAAATTTACAACATCAGAAACACCCCCAAGGTGGTGGGTGGTATAGACACTCAGTCCACCAGGCTTGCCGAGCTTTTCTACAGTCAGGTATCGGAGGTTGTTGTTCCAGTTTCAAACCCTAAAGTGGCTGAGATGACCAAGATTTTTGAGAACGTCTTTCGCAGTGTAAACATCGCTCTGGTCAATGAGCTCACTCAGCTTTGCGAGAAGATGGGAATAAATGTCTGGGAGGTTATTGATACCGCTGCCACCAAACCTTTTGGTTATATGCCCTTCTACCCTGGACCGGGTATAGGTGGACATTGCATCCCGCTCGATCCCTATTATCTTGCGAACAAGGCCAGAGAATATAACTTTCATACCAGATTCATTGAGCTAGCAGCAGATATTAATGAGCAGATGCCCTCCTATGTCACATCTCGCGTCATGGAAGCACTTAATGCTGGTGGCAAGAGCTTGAATGGTGCTCATGTGTTGGTTCTAGGGGGAGCCTACAAGAAAGATGTAGAGGATGTTAGGGAGTCGCCTTCCTTGAAGCTAATCCAGCTTCTTCGTGAAAAAGGAGCGACTTTAAGCTACAATGACCCCTATATTGGAAAGATTCAAATCGCTGAGGATGCCATGACCTCGGTGGAGCTTACAGATGAACTCCTATCGTCGGCCGATTGCGTTGTGATAGGCACCGACCATAGCTGCTACGATTATGAGCATATAGTCGATGTGGCTATTTTGGTATTTGATACCAGGGGAGCTACCAGAAGGCTTAGAAGCAATAATATTGTGAGGTTGTAGGAAGACTGGAGTTAATAGAGGAGCTTGTAAGCTCGGCGCGCTGCGACGACTTTGCGGTGGGAGCAATAGCTATCGACTGGCAGGGGAAGAGAAGACATCAATGGCAGGTAATGGAAGGGAGAGGTTCACCTACGATTACTATAAACACTTTCTTTCTCGCCTACGCGAGACTCACCGTCTGATCACTTTCGATCACGGTAAGGGGATCGTCGGTGAGGCAGATAAGCCTCTTCTAATATTAAGGCATGACATTGATGTGGATCTGGAGGCTGCTGTCATGATGTCTTCGCTGGATAAAGACTTGGGAATTCACTCTACCTACTTCTTCATGGTCAGTTGCCCCTTATACAATGTCTTCAGCGCCAAGGGGGCAGAACAAATAAAACAGATATTGGCCGCAGGCCACCACTTTGGACTCCACTTCGATTGTGCGGTTTATGAAGATATCTCTGCTCATAACCTCAACGATTATGTCGAAGAAGAATGTCACTTATTGGAACATTTCTTTAAAAAGTCCATTGAGGCTGTTAGCTTTCATCGCCCCCGAAGCGCTAGTTTTGAGGTAAGGAACGTTGAATTGAAGCGATTGCCACATTCGTACGAACCGGTGTTCGATGGGGATAAATTTCAGTACCGCGCCGATTCAAGGGGCAACTGGGCTAAGGGCGATCCCCTTGAATCCCCAGAGTTCCTGACGAGGAAGAATCTCCATCTCTGTATTCACCCGATATGGTGGACCATGGTACCAAAGACTCCTCTTGAGTGCCTTGTTGATCTTGTTCAACGAATTGGCAATCGAAGTGAGCAATATATCGCAGAGAATTGCCAGGTATGGAATGAATGTAAATAGTTGAAAGGAATAGAGCTCTGACGAATAAAATGTTTAAGACGAAATAGGAGCCGGGGTAAAGAGGCATGGCAAGGGAAATGAGCGTTATCGAGTTGGCTAATATACTAGGTGGCAGGATCGTCGGTGACATTGGGGGGAAAGATAGCCTATTAGGTACCTGCGCAGTGGACAATTACGTCAAGGGAAAGGTTTCGTTTATCAAGAATCCGAAATATGGTGCGATGCTGGCCGAGTTACATGACGCGGTAATAGTAGTCCCCGAGAGTCTGTCAGCCCTTTGCGAAAAGTATCCACAAAACATCTACGTTGTTGTGGAGGATATAGCAGGTTCCATGGTGAGGATACAAGATTCGTTCTACGCTGATTCGTTTACTCATGATGAGGATGGTATTTGTCAGACAGCGAAGGTTGATCCCAGTGCGAGCATAGGTCACGGAGCTTATATAGGTGAAAATGTGTTTATAGGTAGAGACGTGATCGTTGGACAAAGGACAAAGATAATGCACAATTCGTGCGTTTTCGACAATGTTGTCATAGGCAGTGGAACGTATATCTATCCCAGCGTGTGCATTTACAAGAACTGTCAAATAGGCAACGATTGCCTGATACACTCGGGGGCGCGGATAGGGCCTGATGGCTTTCGGTTTGAACATGACATTACGAATAAGATAATTAGGAAAATGCATCACGCAGGTAAGGTGATTATAGAAGATAGGGTTGAAATTGGCGCTAACACTGCTATTGACCGAGCTACATTTGAGGATAGTGCAACCATTCTCTCAGATGATGTCAAGATAGATAACTTAGTCCATATCGGACACAATGCCACAATTGGAGCTAGAACTACAATTGCTGCTTTAAGTTGCATAGGGGGAAGCGATGTCATAGGCGAGGATGTCTGGATTGGAATTGGGGTTACCATATCAAATGATGTTAGTGTTGGGGATAGAGCTAAGGTGCTACTCAACGCAGTAGTTGCCTATGATGTGTCAGAGGATGAGATAGTAAGTGGTTTCTATGCTATGCCTCACAGACAGTGGAAGCGAGTTTATAAGAAACTCAAAGGTGAGTAATGGGCGACAAGAACATAGCCGTCATTGGTTGTGGCTACTGGGGTAAGAACCTGGTTCGTAATTTCGCTGAGCTTGGTTCTCTACATACCATCTGTGATAGTTCACCTGAGGCTCTCAGCCAGTTTGAGACCCTTTACCCAGATATCGGCAGGGAGACCAGTTTTGATAGAGTATTGGCTAATAAAGAAATAAGAGGCGTAGTCATTTCCTCCCCGGCAGCGCTTCACTATTCTATGGCAAAGCAAGCTCTGCTAGCGGGCAAGGATGTCCTCGTGGAAAAGCCGTTTACCTCAACTAGCTCCGAAGGACAGGAGCTTGTCGAACTTTCTGACGAACGAAAACTGATACTGATGGTTGGGCACCTCATGCTCTTTCACCCCGCCGTTAGTATACTAAGGCATCATATCCAGTCAGGCGATCTCGGTGATATCTACTATCTCTACTCCACCAGGGTCAATTTGGGACAGGTACGCTCTGATGAGAGCGCTTTATGGAGGCTTGTTCCTCATGATATTTCCTTATTCTTGTATCTTCTTGGAACTTACCCTGAAGTTGTCTCTGCCAAGGGTACAAGCTATGTCCAACCTCACCTAGAGGATGTGGTATTCATCACCTTGAGATTCCCCAAAAACGTACTAGCTCATATCCACGCTAGTTGGCTCGATCCACATAAAATACGCCAGCTAACCGTGGTAGGCAGCCAGAAGATGGCTGTATTCGATGATATGGATCCACAGCATAAACTGAAGATATATGATCAGGGCGTCGTCGATGACTATGACACTGTTTCTTCCATTTCCGGAACACTTGCATTGAGGTCAGAGGGAGTATTCCTTCCTCAAGTAGACCTAACTGAGCCGTTGTCGCTAGAATGCCTGCACTTTGTAGACTGTATTGAAAGCAGGTCGCAGCCGTTATCTGCCGGAAAGCAAGGACTAGAGGTGGTGCGAATACTAGAGAGTATTGATGAGGCTATGAAAGGTAAGATAAGTAAATCCTGATATGGGGGAACTACCAATGAGTAAATACATTGCTGAAACTGCCGTGATTGGTAAGGGCTGCACTCTGGGGCACAACGTTGTAATATTGGATGATGTACAGATCGGTGACGATGTGTACATCGGGCATAACGTGGTCATTCATGAGGGAACCAAAATCGGGGGTGGCAGCTTCGTAGATGACGGCTGTGTCCTGGGCAGGGTACCAAGGTCAGGGGCATCAAGTCGGCGCAAAGTCCAGAGGGAATTAGCACGACTGGAAGTAGGGGAAAGCTGTACTATAAGTGCCAATGTCATTTTGTACCGAGGCACTAAGCTAGGTAACCAAGTAATGGTAGGTGACCTGGCGTCTATCAGGGAACAGAATGAGGTCGGTGATAGATCTATTATCGGTAGACTGGTCATGGTGGAGCCTAGGACTAAGATAGGTACTGGCGTAGTGGTGCAGACAGGCACACACGTCACGGGCGACGCGATAATCGAGGATGATGTTTATCTAGGTGACGAGATAAGTACTTCTAACGATAATGCCATGAGACGCGGTGCTGGGGTATATAAGGGTCCGCATATAAAAAGGGGTGCCCGGGTTGGCTCAAACGCTACTCTTCTCCCCGGCGTGATTATTGGGGAGGAGGCAGTGGTGGCTGCTGGGGCGCTGGTCAGCCGTGACGTGCCCGACAGGAAGATAGTTATGGGCGTGCCAGCTAAGGTAATACGCGACGTCCCCGAAGATGAACTCCTGCCACCAAGGGGGGATGCTCGTTGAACATTCCATTGGTTGATCTCAAAGCGCAATACGAATCAATAAAGGAAGAAATTAATGCAGCTATTCACAGGGTCCTCCAGAGCGGGCAGTTCATCCTTGGGCCTAATGTCCAGACCTTTGAAGAGGAAATGGCTGCCTATTGCGGCACCAGGTTCGCCATAGGTGTTGCCTCATGTACCGATGCCCTGCACCTCGCCCTGCTTGCCTGCGGGATTGAACCCGGTAATGAAGTAATTACTACCCCGTTTACCTTCATCGCTACCGCTGAGGCTATAGCCAACTGTGGTGCTATACCCGTATTTGTAGATATAGAGCCTCGAACCTATAATATAGAGCCTGCTCAAATTGAATCAAGAATTTCCTCTAAAACTAAAGCTATAATCCCGGTGCATCTCTATGGTCAGCCGGTAGCTATGGATCCTATTATGGAGCTTGGTAAGAAGCATAATCTCAAAGTAATTGAGGATTGTGCTCAGGCGCTGGGGGCTGAATACAAAGGTAGAAAGGTCGGCTCGCTGGGTAATGCTGGCTGCCTCAGTTTTTTCCCCGCTAAAAATCTGGGTGCATATGGCGACGGCGGCATGGTAATCACCAATGACCCCAAGATTGCTGAAACGGTAGATATACTCAGGAAGCATGGCGCCAAGGCTGGCTACTATCACCTAATTCCCGGTTTCAATAGCCGTCTCGACACCCTGCAGGCATCAATCTTGAGGGTAAAGCTGAAACACCTTGACAGATGGAATGAGCTACGCCGCAGCAGGGCCTTACTCTATAACCAGCTTCTGAGTCAAATTGACAGCGTTGAGCCTCCATATGTTGAGGAGCACAATAAACACTCCTGCAATTACTATACCATCTGCATGAAAGATTCTCGCCTCGATCGAAGTGAAATTCGGAAGCAACTAGAATCCAGGGGGATACAGACAGCTGTTTACTATCCTTTGTCCCTCCACCTCCAGGAGGTTTATAAACCTTTAGGTTACAAGCAGGGTGACTTTCCACAAAGCGAACGGGCTCAGCAGCAGGTCCTTTCTCTACCCATGTATCCTGAACTAGGCGATCAGCAGATTGAGGAAGTTGTGGGCGAGATTAAGAGATTTTTATATGGCTAGGATATTACTATAAGACAAGTCCGCATGTTAGAGGTCTATAGGAAGAACTAGCGGGAGACCTTATCCAAAACCTCGGCAAATTTATACGCCATCTCTCTGTGGCTATATCTATTTATTTTACTTTCTTCGCCCCTATACTGTACTCTGCCCGTCGCTTGATATTCACGATAAATTTCTATTAGAATGATTTTTACATCCTCAGGATTTGCACCACTAGTACCTGTCTCGGTTTCAACCAGTAGCTCGTCAACAACATCCTGGTACCCACCGACGGCGAGAATCGGTCTCTTAGCCGACAGGTATTCGAAGATTTTCGCAGAATAAGCCCCCCTTTCCTTAGAATCATTCCACTTTATTAATAGAAGCAATTGCGACTCCCTTTGCCTGTGCAAGGCAGTCTCTCTAGGTACTATGCCGAATTGCTTGACTATGTCTCCCAGGCCATAACGTTCAGCCTGTTTGTCTATCCACCCCACTTCAGCTCCGTAGAACCTGACCTCAATATCGTCGGCGTTCATAATTCGCTGCTCAATTAAGTTACCCAACGCTGCGAATAGTGGTTCAACGCTTTGCTTTCCAGGATAGAGGTTGCCAGTATAAGTCATCGTAAATTTATCTGTTAAGTCCACGGCTGGACTATTAATCTCTTCAGGGTCAAATCCATTAGCGATAATATATATAGGCTTCCCTTTATGGAGCGTGCCCAATTTACAGGAAGCTGGCTCAGATACTGTCACCAGTGCGTCAGCCTGTTGAAGCGTACTTAGCTCCAACCTCCTCTCAATTGCCTTACGTATCGGACTATACGGATAATAGTGATTCTGCGTCCACAGGTCACGGAAATCGGCGACCCAGGGTATTCCATGCCTGTCATTTAATTCTCTGGCAATGATATGGCTTGTGACCGGAGACGAAGTGCTGATCATAGCATCTACTGATTCCCGCTGTAAAAAGTCATTGCCCGCTCCAATGGCGAAAGCCTTCCAGCCTTTTTGTGTGTCAGGATATGCAGTTACCTCTCCCCAGGCTGCTAAAAGGATGTCTAATGCAGATTTCTCCGATTTAATGCGCAACTTTTTCTTGAGTTGGGCTATTTGTGTCATCAAGTTCTGCTCAGAGTCAAGGCCGAGGAACCTTCTGAGGAAGCCTAGAGCAACATTGTAAGGCGTCTCTATAACCCTAAACCCAGGCGCTGGCCTGCCCGGCAATCTGGCAGTCAGGATTATGACCTCCCAGCCGAATTCCGGTAGGTATTTGGCGAGACCTGAAGGGCGCAGGCTGCCCACAGTGGGCCGAGGAGGGAAGTGATAGGTTATGATGAGAACCTTCTTCAATTCTGATCTGCTCCATGACTGATATGATTCAGTGTGAGCATTTGCGGGTTATGCCGACATTGTACAGGTTATACTGTGGCGAAGTTAGCGGATTCAGTTAAATTTCCAAAACACATTACTTCTGTGAGGTAATTTCTGCGCCTGGAGCAATGCCGACTCTATTGCGAGCCATCTTCGCTATGACCATCTTCCGCTCCAAGCGTATATCCTCTTGTTTCCTGCGTCAACCTAGTAACTTCTCCACGCATCAGCTCTTTCATCGCCAGCAGCATTAGCAGGGTAAATAACGTCAGCAGTCCTACCAAGCTAAGTAAAACTGCGCCGAAGGCGTTGCCAATAGCTACCTCTCTTACCTCGCTATACCTTAACAAAACACGTATGCCAAGAAACAGTCCACTTGCCAGAAACCCAAGTCCGGGTAGTCCTAAAATAAGCGTAGGCTTCCTCAATGTTATCAAAACTGCCAGCCTACTTAGAACGCCTGCTCCATGTCCCACCGGGTTCCTCTTTGCCTTTTCTGAATAGGAAATGGCTATAGGCACCTCAGCTACCCTGAGTCCGCTTCTACTCACGGCGAACTGTATCTCAGAGCTTATTGACATTCCACTTTCTGTCAAATTCAGTCCCTTGAGCGTTTTTACATTGTAGGCTCTGAATCCGCTCTGTGAATCGCTGATCCTTTGCCCCGAACCTACATTGGTAACGATGGTTAAAACGCGCTGCCCCAGGCGTCGATAAAGAGGTGGCTTCTCACCTTTCCCCATAAATCGAGAGCCCACCGCAACGTCTGCCGTTTCATTAATAATGGGCCTAACGAGTTTGGGGATATCCTTCGGATCGTGTTGTCCGTCACCGTCAAGGATTACCAGGATATCAGCTCTAAGGTTTTGCCCCTTTGCAATTGCGCTGCGAATAGCAGCTCCATAACCCTGATTCTGCTTGTTCCTGTAGACCTTTGCCCCAGCTTCGGTAGCCACCTTGCCAGTGGCATCAGTCGAGCCGTCATCGATAACTATTACCCTATCGACATATCTCTTGGCCTTCAGCACCACGCTGCCGATGAACCTCTCCTCATTAAAGCAGGGGATGGCAGCAATGATTTTGGGCTTTCGCTGGAGCATTTCCGAGTCTGATGACTCCTGGTGCATGATTAGCTTTCCTTTACTCGAAGTAACGTATATTAATTTGAGTGTATTTTAGCATGAGACGGCTAATCTGACAAATTATAATTCCCCCGCAGTTTGACGAAGCTACCATACCGAATAAATACTCGCTCCCCGGCAGATGCGCCTCAAGATTCTGCCAGAACATGTCCGCTCGCTGCCAGTGTGTGTGGCAGTAAGCTAACATTTATAGAAGGCCTTGTCAAATCACTTTGACGAACCGCAATATAAGGTTTTGTGTAGTGACAGGCTTGCTATTCATCTCCACGCTGCTGACTGGGAACAGGGTTTTCAGGCAAACGGTGCTTAGCCAAAAATACTAAAGTCTGGCATAAAAAAGTGAATTCTATTCAGAAGCGATTTGGGGAGCGTATTAAGGAACTGAGATTGGCGAGGGGCTTATCTCAGGAGGAGTTGGCGTTTAAAGCAAGCGTGCATCGCACATATCTAGGTAGCATTGAGAGAGGAGAGAAGAATCCGGCGCTAAAGAATATCGCAGCGATAGCTAATGCCCTGGATGTTGATTTGCCAGAGTTATTTTCTTTCAGAAGCAGTGAATGAGCTAATAGAACATTCACTCTGAACAAAAGACAATATTGTGCAATGCGGTTTGCCATACCGTTTACCCATCGTTTACCATATAAGGTTTACTCCTCGCATATCAGGATATTTCTACTCTTCACAAGTGAGGGGGGCTCCCCATTTTTAGCTTTAAAAAATGCATTTATATTATATCATTGCGATAAATTGATATTTGTATAATAAAGTTGATGATAATAATCCGTGCGAGATGAGAATCGACGCGTCACGTGTTTGAGTGATTAGCTATTGTGGCCTGATAGGTGGGGGGAAGGCTTTAGGAGCGCCGATCCATACGGATCTTTGCTAACATTTTGCTAACCAACTGTTTAGCACCCGCCGGCACTGGGTGTCATGTCCAGATACGAAATCACCATAGCAGTTCAACACGGGGGCACGAAATCATAGCTGGCGGCATGGGGTGGGACGAGCGGCTTAGAATTTCGAGAGCGGCACTATAAACCACTCGGACACCCCTCTCTTTGCTAGTATACCTAAGTTAGTGACCAAACTAAAGCCTTCGTTTGTGAATTCGCTCAAAGCTATGATATAATCGCTCGAAGTTACCAGTTTAAAGGAAGCAAGTTTTGATCTTAGTTTGGATTCAATTCGCCATTTGTGTCCTGCTGATAGTTTTATTCGGGGCGAAGCTCTCTCGCTACGGAGATATCATTGCCGAGAAGACAGGTATGAGTGGGATATGGGTGGGGCTTTTGCTCCTGGCGGCGGTTACATCTCTGCCTGAGTTGATAACCGGTATTGGCGCTGTAACGTTGGTCGGAGGTAGGGAAGGAGCCAATTTAGCCCTGGGCGCCGTCTTTGGCTCCAATCTGTTCAACCTTCTCATAATTGCCCTGATGGATACAGTGTATCGCTACGGGCCGCTGCTGAGTGGTGCGAGCCGTGGACATGTGCTAGTGGCAGCTCTGAGTATATTGGCTATTGCATTTGCCGGCGGTAGCATTCTCCTGGGTAATAGGGTCTGGAATGGGGCGATAGGCTGGGTGAGCATTTACAGTGTGGTGCTCGTCCTGTTGTATCTATGGGGATCGAGAAAGGTTTTTAAACGGGAGCGGCATCAGCCGGAGGCCAGGACGCCTCAATATGAGGGCGCATCGAGGCGGCGTGCATACTGGGGTTTTATTATCGCGGCGCTGGTCATCATTGGTGCGGGTACATGGCTGGCATACATTGGGGATGAGATCGTGGCTGGCACCGGCTGGGATGCTACATTTGTCGGCAGCCTTTTCCTTGCCGCTACTACTTCCATGCCTGAGCTGGTGGTTTGCATCGCGGCACTTCGGATTGGCGCAACGGATATGGCCATCGCCAATATACTCGGCAGCAATATATTCAACATGGGCATCGTGATCGCCGGGGACGACCTTTTTTATCGTAGTGGCTCAATATTTTCCTCAGCCTCGTCGGGCCACGTTTTCAGCGCTGCTATCGCAGTACTGATGACCCTCATAGTTATCGCTGGCCTTGTCTTTCGCCCCAGAAGAAGGATGCCACTGAGGATGAGCTATTATACTGTGGCCCTAATAGCTATCTACCTGGGGGGGGCATATGCGCTCTTCACCGCACCATGGAAGTGAGCGGAATGTTGTTTTTGCATCACGTTTGTAGTATGGTAAATAAGCCGATTTCAGGTCTCTACAGGGGGTTAATATGGCAAAACTGGTTAAGGAACTGATGAGCAATAAGTTTGTTAAGGTGTATGAGGATGATAAGATATTTGAGGCCGCGGCTAAGGTCGCCGAGGACTGTGAAACATTGCTTGCCTGCGTGGTAGATAAAAATGGCAAGCTTGTCGGCATCATCACCCCCAGAGAATTATTGAAGGCGGCTGAGGTGTCCGGGTATGGGGGTATTAGACACCCCTTCTTTTCGGGTCGGGAGGCGCTGCACCTGCTGAGCTCAGATTATGCGCGTGATATTATGAGTTCTCCGGTCAGTGTAAAGCCTGATGACGAGGTGCAAAAGGCGATCGACCTCATGCTCTATAATAACCTCTATGAGATTCCGGTAGTCGACAAAGATAGCAGGGTAGTCGGTGAGGTAAATTTCATGGGCATAATTTCCCACTCTGTCTGGCAGCGCGATACAGGAAGAGAATAGTCAATGGAAATTGAGATATATTTCAAGTTTATACTGAGCTTCGCTTTGATTCTGATCGCCGCCAGGCTAGGCGGCGAGTTTACGGAACGCTACCTCAAGCAGCCAGCGGTTCTGGGGGAACTGGTGGCTGGTATAATAATATCACCCTTTGCCCTTGGTGGGCTTATCTTCGGGAATGACCCCATAATCCTGAACTTCGCAACTATCAGCGGTCAGTTTGTTGAAACTGGAGAGGCCATCTCAAAATTCCATGTCATGGAGGTTATCTCCGAGCTAGCCGTGATCGCACTACTATTCGTGGCTGGCGTGGAGACCAATGTCAGGGATTTCGTAAGGCAGGGGAAAACCGGGGCACTGGTAGCGGTGGGTGGGGTGATACTGCCCTTTGTCTTCGGCTATCTAATAACCATGCTCTTTTACCCTGATGGCCCTTCAACTGCGTGGCTATTTATGGGAGCGGTGCTGGTAGCCACCAGCATCGGGATAACGGTGAGGATACTGATGGATATGGGGAGGCTCAATACCCGGGCGGGGACGATCATACTGGTGGCTGCTGTTATCGATGACATCATCGGCATTATCGTTCTCTCTGTTATCGCCTCTATAGCGGGAACAGGCTCAGTCCAGGCCTTGCATATTGTTCAAATTACCTTTATCGGATTTGCCGTCTGGTTTGCCCTGCTTATAATTGGAGTCAAGTTCCATAGATATGTATCGAAGATATTGCTGAATCCGTTCAAGAGGTCGGGCACCATGCCCATTGCGGCCATTCTCGTTGGTTTTCTCATTGCCTATCTGGTTACGCTGGCTGACTTGCATCCCATAGTGGGTGCATACGTGGCCGGGCTGATGTTCGCTGCCTGTGGGGAAAAAGAGGAGATAATCGAGAAAACGAGGCCCATCATGCTATTCCTCGCCCCCTTCTTCTTCTGCTACTTGGGGATGCAGGTAGATATGCCTCTTCTGGTCTCGGCAGCGTTGATCGCCTTTATCCTTGTCGTTCTGGCTACGGTAGGGAAGGTGATCGGTTGCTATCTGCCGGCCAGGTTTGTGGGGAGGCTATCACACAGCGAGGCCATGATCGTGGGTGTAGGGATGGTGCCACGGGGAGAAGTGGGGTTGATCGTTGCTGGTGTGGCCCTGCTGATACCGGGGGCATTGGGAACCGGTGATATGACAAGCGAGCTGTTTGGCGCTGCGGTGGCAGTGAGCATTTTTACCACGCTGATCACCCCAGCGATGCTGAAGCCCTTCTTCAGGAGGGCATCGGCTAAGACATAACCACTGACTGTTCTCGTTGAGATAGATAGGTGACATATGGTATCGTTAATTTCGCCTTTTTACCATCACCAGGAGCTCTACGGTGAAACAATCGTGGAGACTTTTGGAGGAGAAGACAGCCATGCCATGCTGTAGGTTTAAACAGATAGACAATGTGCAGGGGAATACCCCGAATCCGATAGATCGGAGAACACTTCGGCCCAAATCGGGTGCGCAATGACGGGTTCAATAAGCTAATGATAACGTATCACCAATGTACTGGACGATTACGCTGCCTTGCCACAATAGCCATAAATGCGGTATGATGTGTATAGCCCCTGTAGCTCAGAGGATAGAGCACCAGCCTCCGGAGCTGGGGGCGAGCGTTCGAGTCGCTCCAGGGGCGTTGTTCTCAAAGAGGAGTGCTTGAGCGGCACCGGGTTGCCATGGACTTGCGTCCACAGTACTGGGATTGAATAGGGAGACTAGCCAAGGAGAGGGCTAAGAATGTTCATGATGCTGGCCATGGTTCTATCTTCATTAGTGGTCGTTGGCGCGTTGCTAGTTTTACCATTATTTTATGATGTTATTGGCGTTGTGGTCGGCTACAAGGTTATTGTGGATGAAAACAGCACGGTGCTCCCTGCCTTGTTATGATTTAGTAAATGGCAGCTCTATATAAATTCAGAAGGAGTCAGATACCAGCCGATTGGTCACTCAGCCGAATAGGGTTACCGTAAGCATTTGTAGTTGCTTGAATCCCACTGTGTCGCCAGGGTGGAGAGGAAGCAACGGAGGGGTTTTAAATCCCTCAAATTGGTGCCCTTATCGTAGTTTTAGTCCTTCTCTTTACTTCCCGATAATTTGAGATAGCAACACTGACGTTGCTGCTATAACCGGTAGCATTGCAGGGTTTAGAGGTATATATCATGTTGTCTAGAAGTGTAGCAAATGGATAATATTACTGAGATTCGCTGGCACGGTCGCGGGGGACAGGGTGCGGTCACCGCCAGTGAAATACTTGCCGAAGCTGCTCTTGAGGAGGGAAAGTATTTTCAGGCCTTTCCTGATTATGGCCCCGAGCGCATGGGAGCACCGATCAGGGCGTATACCCGGATTAGCGATTCCCCCATCCGGCAGCACTGCCAGGTAACCGAACCGGATGCTGTGGTGGTGCTTGACCCCACGCTAGTCGGGGTCGTCGATTTCACTGATGGCATTAAGGAGGATGGGGTGCTAGTGGTAAATACCGTTGCTACTCCAACGGAACTGAGAAAGCAGCTAAGGTTTAACCATGGGAAAGTATTCACCGTCGATGCTACCCGTATTGCCCTGGACACGATAGGGCGTAACATACCCAATACACCCATGATTGGCGCCCTGCTTAAGGCTATAGGTGTGGTGAGCAAGGAGGGTGTCCGCGAGGAGATTAGGAAGCGCATGGAAGCAAGAGTGGGCAAAGAAATAGCCCAGGCCAATATTAAGGCCTTCGAGCGAGCCTATAATGAGGTAAGCGAGGCGTAGCAATGGTGCGTGACCCTTCCAGTGCAATCTCGATTTCTAGCCTCTTGAAAATCAAGGGCTGGAGAGAGATCCCCATCGGAGGGATAATCACCGACGCCGGCAACTCCCAGGAATATGAGACCGGAGGCTGGCGTTCTTTCCGCCCGATATGGGATGACAGTAAGTGTAATAACTGTAAGGTCTGCTGGGTTTATTGCCCTGATGGCTCGATTCGGGTACGGGATGGGGTAGTCGCAGGCATAGATCTTAACCATTGCAAGGGGTGTGGTATCTGTGCAAAGGAATGCCTGCAGGGGGCAATCGAGATGGTTGAGGAGTCTACGGCAGAGGAGAAGGTGAAACGGTGACATTGCAGAAGGTGAAGGGTACCCCCGTTGCGCTCGAGGGCGATCGGGCTGTGGCGGAGGCAATGCGGCAGATGAACCCCGACGTGGTGGCCGCCTACCCGATTACTCCCCAGACAGAGATCGTGATGCGCTTCAGCGATTTTGTGGCCAGCGGCGAGGTGGAAACAGAATTTATCCCCGTTGAGAGTGAGCATGCGTCTATGAGCGCGTGCATTGGTGCCTGTGCTGCCGGAGGGCGCGTCCAGACGGCAAGTGCAGGTGCGGGGATAGCCCTCATGTGGGAGGTGCTCTGGGTGGCTTCTGGGTCACGTCTACCCATCGTGATGCACGTGGTTAACCGCTCTCTGTCGGCTCCCCTGAATATCCACTGCGACCATTCCGATTCCATGGGCATGCGCGATGCAGGATGGGTCCAGCTTTATGATGAGGATGTGCAGGAGGCATATGATAATGCCATTCAGGCCGTTCGTATCGCCGAGCACCCCGATGTTCTGCTCCCCACGATCCATGCGCTTGATGGCTTCATCTTAGGACACAGTGTGGAGAGGGTGGAGTTGCTGCCTGATGAGGCGGTGCAGGAATTTATCGGCACGTACACTCCAGTTCATCCCCTTCTGGATGTGGATCATCCCGTCACCTATGGCCCCATGGACCTCCAGGACTACTTCTTTGAACACAAGCGCCAGCAGGCGGAGGCGATGGTGCATGCGCTTGATGTGGTAGCTCAGGTTGGTGGGGAGTTTGGAGAGCTTACCGGACGTTCTCACGGTTTAGTAGAGGGGTACCGCCTGGAGGATGCTGATTACGTTACCGTGGCGCTGGGCTCCACCGTGGGAACCATTAAAACAGCTGTCGACCTGATGCGAGACCAGGGGGTCAGGGCAGGCCTGCTCAAGATCCGCTGCTTCAGGCCATTCCCGGCGGCAGCGGTGGCCCAGGCACTGGCTAGTAAAAAGGCGATAGCGGTGCTCGACCGCTCCCTTTCTTTTGGCGCTCAGGTCAACCCTCTTTACCTCGAGGTAATTGCTTCTCTCTATACCCATGGCTTCGCCCCGAAGGCAGTCAATTATGCTTACGGTCTGGGGGGACGGGACACGGTTCCGGCCCAGATCTGCGAGATATATCAGGAGCTCATCAGGATCGATAGTGAGGGGATTACGGGACCAGTCTTACGATATCTGGCGGTGAGGGATTAGGAGTTTGTGATGGTGCTTAACTTAGAGCCTATTAGTGTGGAGCGAGACTTGCTAGCCCCCGGCCACCGGCTGTGCGCCGGTTGTGCTGAGACCATCGTAGTGCGCCAGATCCTGCATGCTGTAGGCGAGCCCGTAATCGTCGCCTCCTCTACGGGGTGTCTGGAGGTGGCCACATCGCCTTATCCCTATACCTCGTGGCGTGTCCCCTGGATACACAGTGCCTTCGAGAACGCCTCTTCCACCATCTCCGGCGTGGAGACGATGTACCGTGCACTGGTGAAACGGGGCAAGATCGAGGATAAGGGGCTCAAATTTGTTGTCTTCGCCGGGGATGGTGCCACCTATGACATCGGCCTCCAGTTCATCAGTGGCGCATTTGAGCGGGGACACAGGTTCCTGTATGTGTGCCTAAACAATGAGGCCTATATGAATACCGGCATACAGCGCTCTAGCGCCACCCCTTTCGGTGCGTGGACCACCACTTCACCGGTGGGGCCTGCGATCCCTGGCAAGCAGCAAAACCGAAAGGACATTGTGGCGATATTCGCCGCTCATAATATCCCCTTTGTAGCCCAGGCGGCGCCCCATGCCTGGCGAGACCTGATGTCCAAGGCCAAGAGGGCTATTGCAGCCGATGGCCCCTCCTTTATCGATGTGCTCATCCCCTGCCAGAGGGGGTGGCGTTTCCCCACTGATGAGACCATTGCTCTCTCTAGGCTTGCTGTCGATACCTGCGTCTGGCCTCTGTACGAGGTGGTCGATGGCGAGTGGCGGCTAAACTATTCCCCTAACCCCAAGAGGCCGGTTACCGATTGGCTCAAGTCTCAGGGCAGGTTCCAGCACTTGCTCAAACCGGAGAACAAGCACCTGGTCGATATAGTGCAGGCAGAGGTAGACCGGCAGTGGGCCAGGCTTCAGAAGCGGTGCGAGGCTTCCTAAGAGCCTTGCTGCTCCAGTTCGGATAGATAGATGATAAACTGCTCTCATTATAATGCACTCTGTTACTATATCCAAAGGGTTGTATATC
>Ga0307378_10001004_pt1 | contig 46656 bp, 35 predicted proteins | sample UN1MG_FD_202238 | JGI IMG/M metagenome (GOLD analysis project Ga0307378, IMG submission 202238) | Soil microbial communities from Risofladan, Vaasa, Finland - UN-1 | ecosystem: Environmental > Terrestrial > Soil > Coastal area > Acid sulfate soil | place: Finland: Risofladan, Vaasa | collected... | reverse complement strand
GATGTTGTACTCCTTGAGTTTTCGCCAGAGGGTGTTGTATCCGATTCCGAGGATGCGGGCGGCTTCGGTCTGGTTCCAGCGGGTGTTTTCGAGGGTGCGGATGATGTGCTGCATTTCGACGTCCTTCATGGAGAGGGCGGTTTTGGGGAGGGGGGCGTCGGCGTTTGCGGCGAAGGACTGGATTTCGGGGGGGAGGTCGCGGGGCTCGATGGTTTCGGAGCGGGCGAGGACGAGGGCTCGCTCGATGGCGTTTTCGAGCTCGCGGACGTTTCCGGGCCAGGGGTATGATTCGAGCAGCGCGATGGTGTCGTGTCCGAGTCGGGGCAGGGTCCCGGGTCGTTTTACGGCGTGGCGGTTGATCATGAACTCGGCGAGCGGCGCGATGTCGTCGCGTCGTTCGCGGAGGGGCGGGAGCTTGATGGGGATGACGTTGATGCGGTAATAGAGGTCGGTGCGGAAGCGTCCGGCCTCGACCATGGCCTTGATGTCCTGGTTGGAGGCGGCGATGATGCGGACGTCCACGGTGATGGGCTTGTTGTCTCCTACCCTCCTGATCTCTCCTTCCTGGAGGGCGCGGAGGAGCTTGACCTGGAAGGCGGGCGAGGTCTCGCCGATCTCGTCCAGGAACAGCGACCCTTCATGCGCCTCCTCGAACAGTCCTTTTCTGGTCTCCTGCGCTCCGGTGAACGCTCCCTTGACGTAGCCGAAGAGCTCGGATTCGAGCAGGGTCTCGGGCATGGCGCCGCAGTTGATGGCGACGAAGGCCTGGTCGCGGCGGCGGGAGTTGGCGTGAATGGCGCGGGCCACCAGCTCCTTGCCGGTGCCGGAATCGCCTTCGATCAGGACGGTGGCGTCGGACTTGGCGACCTGGCGGACGGCCTCGATGACCTGCCTCATGCGGGGGCTTTTGGCCACGATGTTGTCGAAGCGGAAGTCGCGTTCGAGCTGGGACTCGAGCTTTCTGATGCGGGACGAGAGGAGGTGGCGCTCGATGCCGCGGCGGATGGAATGGAGCAGCTCGTCGGAGCTCACGGGCTTGGTGAGGTAGTCGTAGGCGCCGATCTTGATGGCCTCGACGGCGTTCTCGATGGTGCCGTGGGCGGTGATGATGATGATGGCTGGCGGGTCGGGCAGCGCGATGGCCTTTTTGAGCACGTCAATGCCGGAGAGCTCGCCGAGCTTGAGGTCGGACAGCACGAGGTCATAGCCCTCCTCGTCGAGCCTGGCGAGGGCCTCTTCTCCGTCCACGGCCTGGTCCACGTGGTAGCCGGCGTCGGAGAGGATCATGCCGACGAACTCGCGGGTGGTTTCCTGGTCCTCGACCAGCAGGATTTTTTCATCGGACATCCGGGGCCTCCTGGATCATCGGGCGCTCACCCGTCCGCCTGCGGGCATCAATATCATACTCCCGGCCGTGGCGCCAAAAAACACCGGCGGCAAAGGTCCGCGGACGTCAGGTCGCGGCATTTTGCTCACCCGCGGCGAGAGGGGCGGTGATGATGAAGGTACAGCCGTTGCCGGGCGTACAGTCGAAGGAGATGGTCCCGTGGTGGGCGGCGACGATGCGGCGGACGATGGAGAGTCCGAGTCCGGTCCCGTCCCTTTTGGTGGAGAAGAAGGGGTCATAGACGCGGCCGCGGATTTCGTCGGGGATGCCGGGCCCGGTGTCGGAGACTTCGAGGCGCCAGGTTTCGCCTTCGCGGACGGTGCGGATGTTCAGGAGTCCTCTTCCGTCCATGGCTTGGAGGGCGTTGAGGACGATGTTCCATATCATCTGGCGGAGCTGGTCGTCATCGAACCAGATGGGGGGCAGGTTGGCGAGCTCGAGGCGGACGTCGGCCTCGCCCTTGATTTCGGGATCATCCTCGATGAGGTGGACGATCTCGCGGATGATGCCGTTCAAGTCAATGCGCACCATGGTTGGCTGCTGGGGCCGGGCGAAGAGGAGGAAGTCGGTCAAGCTGGTGTTGAGTCTTCCGGCCTCGCGGCGGATCAACTTGATGATGTGTGAGCGCTCGGCCTCGGTTCTTTTTCCGGATTCGAGCAGCGAGATGCCGGAGAGAATGGCGGAGAGCGGGTTCCTGATCTCATGGGCGAGTCCGGCGCTGACCTCTCCCAACGCGGCGAGCTTTTCCTGTTCGAGCAGCGCCGCGGTCTGCTGTTTGACCTTGGCTTCAAGGCTCTGATTGATCTCGAGGAGTTCTTTGGTCCTGGCCGCGACTTGTCCTTCCAGGTTCTTGCCGTAGTCGCGGATCAAGCCGCGCATCTCGATGACGGTCTCGGCCAGGTCTCCGAGCTCGTCCCGGGCCACGCGGCCCAGCGGCGTTTCATAATCGCCCTTTCCCATGGCGGCGACGGCGGCGGCCACCCTGGAGACGGGAGTCAGGACGAAGCGCCTGGCCGCGAGCCAAAGGAGGAACATGGCGGAGAGTCCCAGGCCGGTGGCGATGAGTCCGAAGTCGCGGCTGTCCTTTTCGGCTTGGATGATGAGGCCGCCGACGGGGAAATCGAGGCTGATGGCGCCGCGGACGTCTCCGACGCGGTGACCGAGTTCCTGGTGGCACTTGAGGCATGAGGCCTCGGTGAAGATGGGGGCGATGTAGCGGAACCTGGTGGCGGGGCCTTGTCCGCTCATGGTCCAGGCTTCGGGGGCTTTTTGCTCGAAGGATGCCAGGGACTGGGCTTCCCAGGGGTCGGGCCGGTTGGCGGGGTTGATGGGGAGAAGGCTCACGATGCGGAAATGGGAGGCGTTCTCCTGGCCGGAGAGCATTGAGATCTCGCGGGTGACGAGGTCGGGGGTGCGCAGGGTGATGGGGACTCCCTGTAACGTCGAGGTGTCGGCGTTTTCGATAAAGGGGCTGGTTTTGACGAAGGGGTATTTGATCACGTAGACCCCGCCGTGAAGTGAGAGCCAGCGGCGGGTGATGAGGATCTGGTTGAACATCACTCTTCCCTGTCTGACGAAGACCTCCTTGAGGTTCTCGCGGTTCTGATGGAGGACGTAGATGACGCAGAGTTCCATGGGGACGAACACGCCCAAAATGACGATAAGGAGCAGCTTGATCTGGAGGGTCAGGCGCATAAGGACATATTATCCTGGTAAGGTTGCCGGCGCCAACCGGGGGGTGTCTTGGGAGGCGGGAGCCTGGTGACGCCGGCGGCGGGCGCGCGGCGGGCGCCGGGTTGACTGGCGGCGGGCAATCGGCTATAAATGAGCCGTAATCAGCGGCAAGGTCGGACGCGGCATGAATAATTTTTATTTGCAGACAGTCAAAGGAGAGAGGAACCATCCATGAGAAAGGCAATGATGGTGTTCTTGTTGGTCTTGGCGGTGGCGGCCGCGGCGGGCATTGGCGGCTGCCATGACCCGGAGAAGGATGAGCTGAACCGCCAGATCCAGGGCCAGATCCAGATCGTGGAGAAGGAGATGAAGGCGGTCGAGGCCCACCAGGAATCCATGCGGGCCATGATCAAGCAGATGCGGAAAGAGCTTGACGCGATGCAGGAAGAGCTGAACCAGGAAGCTCCGCGGCTGCGCGCGGCCGGGAGCGCGGTGGGGTATCTCAAGGACCTCACCACCATCGGGTTCGGCGAGTCGGCGGCCGAGTCCACCCTGCGCGAGCCGGCCTGGACCTGGACCAACGTCCTGTGGATCGCGCTGTTCCTCTTCATCATCTGGATCCTCTACCGCTACATGGTGCGTGGCCGGGCCAAGGAATGAGGCGACGGTATTGGCGAGACGGGCCGCCATAGCCTCCGGGCTGATGCTTCTCATCCTCTCTTGGTCCGCGTGCGCGGACCAGGAAGAGGCCAAGAGACAGCAGTTGATCCAGCAGCAGATCGGGACCGTGCAGCGCGAGCTTCAAGGAATCAACGCCGGGCACGACGAGCTGCAGGCCCGGGTCAAGAGGATGCGCGAGCTGCTCGCCGCGGCGGACACGGAGCTCGCCAAGAGCGACGCCCGCGTGTTCGGCGTCAACGCCATCATCCCTTACCTCCGGGAGCTGACCCTCTATGGTTTCGGCGAGACGCCGGCCCAATGGATCGTGAGGAACCCGGATCTGGGCCCAAGCGTCCTGGTCCCCGCGTTCCTTTTTCTGCTGTTCGTGTGGCTGATGTGGAGGATCAGGCAGCGGCAGCTGGAACACAAAATGAGCGCGGAGATTGACCGCGTCATCCGCAATCTCTCGGCCCGGGCCGCGAGCGTTGCGCGACCGGGAGGGAAAGAGGCCGGGACCGGCGCGCCGGAAGGGCCGCGGCGCGACCCGCCCGCCCGCAAAGCCCCGGACCCCGCCGACCGGCCCCCGCCTGGACAGAAGGCGCGCAAGGCGGATGCCGGGGCATCGCTCCCGGAAAAGCCCGGTCCCTCCGCCGGAGAGGAAATAAATACACCGGAAGGGCCGCGCCGGCAGGCCGCGGCAAAAGATTCCGGGCAGGACCTGAAGTCAGGCCCCGCCGGAAAAGCGGCGGCCCCCAAGCCGGCCCGGCCGGCCCCGGCCGCGGCCCGGCCGCGGGCCCCGTCCTCACGGAAGACCGCAAAGAAAAAAGCGGAGCGGCCGGCGGCGGCCAAGAAGTGCAAGGTCAAGGGGTGCGGCAACAAGCACCGGAGCAAGGGATACTGCAACAAGCATTACCAGCAGTGGCGAAAAGGCGTGCTGCCAAAAGAGGTCGAGGGAGAATAGAGGCGGTTTCATAACCCCGACAAGAATTTTTTAACAAGGATATTCAGGATGTTCAGGATCAAAAAAACCGGAAACCATCCTGGTAATCCTGAATATTCTTGTTAATAATTTTTTCATCCGAGATGGTTGTCCTGGTTATGAAATCGGTTCAGAACATTCCATGGCCGGCAGAGCCGGAAGGCGGCCCATGAGAAAGAAAAGGCTCGGCGAGATCCTGCTCGACGCCAGGGTGATAACGCCATCGCAACTGGCCCAAGCCCTGGAAGAGCAGAAACGCTACGGCGGCAAGCTGGGCATGATCCTGCTCGAACGCCGCTTCATCACCGAACGCGAGTTCTTCCACGCCCTGTCATCGCAGCTCAACATCCCGGCCATAGACTTCACCAAGAGCACCATCCCCGAAGCCGTCATCAAGATCCTGCCGCAGGAGCTCGCGGAAAAGCACGTGGTCTTTCCGGTGGCGGTCAAGCGCTCGCCGCAGGGCAACTCGCTGGTGCTGGCCATGTCCGACCCCACCAACGTGCAGATCCAGGACGAGATCCGCTTCACCACCGGGTGCAAGGTCGAGCCGGTACTGGCGCTGGAGAGCACCATCCGGTACGTCATCAATGACTATTATTATCATGGCGGCGGCAAGGGCTCGTATCGCATGCGCGTGGACCTGGACGCGGAAGCCCCCAGTCCGTCCATGGAGACCCAGGAGTTCCACATCGAGCACGCGCGGGTGGCCGAGCCGGAGGACCCGGAGATGCTCATGCCGCCTCCCGATGATAACGGCGCGGCTAAAAACAAGGATGATGACAAACCCAAGCTTACCCGCGAGCTCAAGGCCCTGCTCAAGCTCCTGGCCAAAAAGGGAATCCTCTCCCCCAAGGAATATCTCGACGAATTCAAAGAAACCGAGTGACCCAGGCCGCAACGCCCGGCGCGGAGCGCCATGCCCCGCCGCCGGGAGCCGCCGGGCGCATCCCCCGGCTTACGCTGAGGTTTACCGACCATGAATGAAGTCAAGCTCATCGTCCCCGCCTCCACCTCGAACCTGGGGCCGGGATTCGACTGCCTGGGACTGGCGCTCGACTGGCCCCTCCAGGTGAGCGCCTCCCGCGAGGGAGCGGACCTGCAAATCAGTCTCTCCGGCTTCGGGCCGCCGGTGGGGGAGGGCCCGCTCCGCGAGCTCTGCGCCGCCGCCGTCCGGGAGTGGGAGAAAAAGAGCGGGCAGGGCGCCGGCGGGGTGCGGCTCATGATGGCCGGCGATATTCCGCTGGCCCGGGGCCTGGGAAGCTCGGCGGCCTACCGGCTGGGGACCCTGGCCGCGGTGAACCAGCTCGCGGGGGCCGCGCTCAACGAGCCGGAAATCCTGGACCTCGCGGCGGGCCTGGAGCGGCACACGGACAACGTCACGCCCTGCATGGTGGGCGGGCTCACCGTGTCAGGATGGATGGACGGCCGCGTGCATTACGTCCACTACCCGGTCCCGGAGCGCTTCCGCTTCGTGGCGCTCATCCCGGAGCAGGAGATGGAGACCGAAAAAGCCCGCGCGGTCCTGCCCGAATCCGTGACCCGCCACGACGCCGTCTTCAACATGCAGCGCGCCATCTGGCTGGTCAACGCCATCGCCAACGGCCGCCCCGAATCACTGCGCGGCGTCTTCCAGGACCGGCTGCACCAGCCATCCCGCGAACGGCTCGTGCCATTCCTTTCCTCCGTCATCCGCGCCGCGGAGCAAGCCGGAGCCTTCGGCGCCTTCCTCTCCGGCTCCGGATCAACCATCATCGCGGTGGCCGACGAGTTCACCGCCGAGTCCGCCGCCCAGGCCATGCTCGAAGCCCTCATCCATTCCGGCAACCAAGGCAACACCCGCATCCTCCTCCCCGACAACCGCGGCCTCCGCGTCGTCCGCTGATTTTATTAGCGAGAGTCGCCTGTTTTTTTCTTGTTCTAGGCGGTGGATTTAGGCAGGCATCATCGAGCAGCATTATTTTCATTCAGGCACATTGCAAAGAGATAGTCGCGGACAGAATAACCGAATCCTTGAGCTAATCAGCCATCCTCGTAATCCTCCCGTCCTTCTTCGCGTCCACCGTGCCCCGCGACCGGATGGTGTCCACGATCAGCTCCCGCAGCGGCGAGCCGGTCTTGAGCGCGGGCCTGGCGGTGAATATTTTATAGCCGTCGCCGCCCGCGGCCATGAAGTCGGTGATGGCGACGGAGTAGGTCTTGGCCGGATCGAGGGGAGCGCCGCCGATCATGATGTCTTCGGGCGTTTTGCCGCGGATTTTGAAGGAGAGGCCGGAGACGTGGAGGAACCCGCCGTCCTCGTCCGCGCGCGTGCCCATGACCGCGCGGGCGAGCACGGACTTGATCTCGCCGCCGCTGAGGACGATTTTCACCACCTCGTTCTCGTAGGGCATGACCTTGAACACGGTCTCCACCGTGACCGGCCCCTCGTCAATGCTCGCCCGGAGCGATCCCGCGTTCAGCAGCGCCACCTGGGCGCCCGTGTGCTCGCGCATGATGTCGGCCGCGAAATCGCCGAGGTTCGTCTCCTCGTAGCGGATGCGCTCGCGCTCGCCGTCCATGAACACCGCCGAGGCGCCGATGACCTCCTTGAACCGCGCGTCGAGCTGGGAGCGATAGGTCTCGATCATTTTGGCCACCGCCGGGTCCTCCGCCAGCTCCGCCGTGATCGCGATGTAGCTCCAGTCAAGGAGCGCCGCCTTCTTCGTGGCCGGATCTATCGCGAATTCCGCCCGGCCCAGGTACTTGCCCTTCTCGAACGCCTGGAACACGGGCACGTCGCCGACCATCTTTTTCGGGGTGAGCAGGATCTGGTCGTGGCCGCCGATCACGGCGATCAGGCCGGGCACGGCCCGGGCGATGGCCTCGTCGTCCGCCGCGCGGTTGTGCGAGAGCAGCAGGACCGGGCCCTTGGCGCCGGCCTTGTCGTATTCGTGCTTCACGCTCTTCACCGTGTCAATGACGTTCAGCTTCTCGACGTTCTCGGGCTTGGTGGTATAAAGGAGCTGCATGGTGGTGGCGCCGATCACGGTGAGCTCGAGGCCGGGGCCGAGCGGGAATGACGCCGACGGAGCGCAGACCAGCTTGCCGGTGTCGCGCCAGACAATGTTCGAGCTGATGAACGGGAATTTGGCCTGGTCCTTACGGGCCAGGAAGTTGTCGAGCCCGAAGTCGAACTCGTGGTTGCCCACGGTCATGGCCCCGACGCCCATCATGTTCAGCGCCTCCACGTCCGGCCGGCCGTGGAAAACCGTGGACATGGGCGTGCCCTGCAGGATGTCGCCCGCCACCAGCGTGAGCGTCTTCGCGCCCTTCTTCTCGTTCTCCGCCCGGATCATATTTGCGAGCGCGGCGATGCGCGCGATGCCTCCGACCTCCGCCCTGCTCCCGTCGTCCTTCTTCACCGTGAACGGCATGAGGTGCCCGTGCAGGTCGTTGAAGAAAAGGATGGTGAGGTTGATGGGCGCCGCCGTCGCGGACTCTCCGGCTCGCTCTGCTGCAATCGGAGCGGCCTGCTCCGAAGAGCTGTTCTGGCCATGACACCCAAGCCCTGCCGCCAGCAGCGCCAGCGCCAGCAGCGTAGGCCATAGTGTCCTGACAATCCTTTGCATTGAGGTTACTCTCCCGCTTCCATTGAGGTTAAGCTGCATCTCCGGGAACTGCCTGGCCTGGCGGGAATTCTACCTGACAGCGATTTTAAAGGTATGAAAAATCTGCTGCTCGGAAGTATCGGAGATTGAGATGATAATGAATTCTTCTCCGGGGGCTTCGTAATCTTTGGGTACCGGCCATGAGATCATTCCCTTCTTGGAGATTTTCATGCCCTCCGGACCGGAGTCCAGCGAATATGTGACGCCCCCTCTCTTGGATTTGACGTCGAGATTATACTCATACTTTTCACCCCTCTTAGCGTCCGGCTGTGGAGCGGAGGCCACGAACAAGTAATCCAAGCCGGATGCCTCCAGGCTGTCCATGATGTTAAAGTATTGGATCACGATTTTATCGTTGGATTCGGGGACCATTAAGATCAGGTTGGCGTCCGGAACAAAATGAAATCTTTTATCCAGCGTGAAGTAGGTCTTGATCCACATGTTGGCATTAGGGAACTTTTCGCTGACCTTGATTTGGGTGAGCGGCCTCTCGTCTCCATTGACATAGAATGAGAGGTCGAAGTCTGGATCTTTTGATCCCCTCTCCGGGCCTTTTAGTCCCAAGAAAAAATTGCCCGAATTGGCGGGCAGATACATGCGGTTCTTTTCCAGGCCGGGCATGATATTTTTCAATTCCGGAGTAAAAATGCCGCTCCAGGTGTAAATAAAACGGCCGTCGGGTCCAGGGACCACGGTGCCCACGGAGTCGTGTTCATAATAAACATAGGCTTTTCCTCCGGCCAGGAAAATGGTAGCCAGTCCGGATGGAGATCCGCTGGTGTGCCACAGGCCGTAGGTAAGGCCGTCAGCGGAGGCTCGAATATGCACGAAGTCGCGGTAACTGCTGTAATACGTTTTGATGTCCTTGCCGGCAATTCTGTTGCGCACGATATCAAAGAAGTTGAATGTGGTATTGTCGAGAGGTTCCGTTCCCCGAGCCCTGAGCATCAGCATAGGGCCATCAGTGAGGGAGCCCATCGCAATGTTCTTGACCACTCCGTTTATAGGCAGCTTGGCCGTTAATTCCTTTTTACCGCTGGCCAGGTCGAAGCGCTGGATGATGTTGTTGTCCACCGAGATCACCACCAGTTTGGTGGCGCCGGCCGCGAACAGGACATTGTCCTGGGCCAAGGGGATGTAGCGCACAATCTTGAGCTCGTTCACGTCAAAGACGGCCAGCTTGCGGATTTTGTTGAGATGGAGCACCAGGTAACGGCCGCCCGCTCCCTCCGTAAGGTCGTTGATGGTGGAGGGGAGGGTGTAGGTAATCATTCCGTCGAAAGGTTTATGGGCCTTGATGTTGTTGTCCAGATCGGCCTTCATCGGAATTTTCGATTCCGCCTGAAATGAGGCCTGATAGTCGGACGGTTCCGTATAGATGAACGAGCCGTCCTTGCGGGTGTATTTGATCATGAACATATAATTGATGTCCTGGCCGATTTCCGGGTCCGCACTCAGTATGAGGTTCACGTCCGCGGATTGGTCGGCGATGGTTGCGTGAAACTCCTCCATCCGCGCGGCGAGCTCGGGTCTCGAGTCAGGTTCGGAAATGCTGAGGCCGGGGCCGAATTCGTCCTTGCGCCCGATGAAAATGGAGACCTGGGACAACTGGTGCATCGGATCGAGCAGCTTTATCTCGGCCTTCAAGATCACGCGGCCCGGCTCACGGCTGACCTCGTTGATGCCGATCCCCTTCACCCGGCCCTGCATCAGGGTGGCCAGCTCTGGCGCGGGGATGGCGAATCCGATCTGCGTGGTTGCCACCTTGGCGGCGGCGATGCCGATCAAAGCTCCGCGCTGGTCCACAATGGGCCCTCCCGAATTGCCGGGGTTGAGGTCGCCGTCTATCTGCACCGCGATGGTGCGGCCATGGTCATCGGTGCGGATACTGGAGACCGAGCCGCGGCTGATCGTGATCGAGGGATTGCGCTCATTGAGCGAAAGCATCTCGCCGAAGGGGAATCCCAGGATGTAAACGGGCATGGTCTCCTGGATGTTTACAGGGGCCAGATAATTGATCGGCTCGGGCAGGCCGCGCGCCCTGATCTCCAGAACCGCGAGGTCCGTAACCCGGTCCTCGCACAGGACCTTGGCGTTCTCGATCGTGAGCTCGTTGGACTCGCCGCTGTTGAAAATAACATTGACGCGCCGGAGCTCCGGGGAGGGATCAAAAATCACGTGAGCGTTCGTCACCACGTAACCGGTATAGCCGTCTTTATAAAATAAAAACCCGGAGCCGCTGCCCTGAAATCCCATGGAGTCCAGTTCCAGATAGACCGTGGCCGCCTTCAATTTCTGCAGCGTGTCTCCGGAAAGGGGCTCCTGGGCATGCAGGGTCAAGGGGAGGGCACAGAGAAAAAACAGCAAGGCCAGCCGCGCCATTGTCCTCATATTATCCTTTCCTCCATGGGGCGAGTCTATCCTGGGCCCGGCGCCGGGTTCCGGGCCTGCCAGCGCTTGTCTCATATACTATGCAATAATCAATAGCATTCCGGTCGTGGGATGTCAAGGGATGGAGGATACGGAGCGATGGAACATAGGCATTGGCTGGAAAGGATGGCGTGGACCGCGAAACGAGGCCTGCTGGCCTAAATTTCCTTGACCGGCCGCGCCGGGTTGCCCGCAACCACCGTTCCCGCCTCGACGTCGCGCGTCACCACCGACCCCGCGCCCACCACCGCGTTCGAGCCCACGGTCACGCCGTCGAGGATGATGGCGCCCGCGCCGATCCACGCGCCGCTCTCGATCTTGATCCCGCGCGCGCTGAGACCCTGCTCCCGGATGGGACGCCCGGCGTCTTCATGAACGTGGTCCACCGGCAGGACCATCGCGCCCGGCGCCAGGATCACGTCGTCGCCCAGCTCCACCCCGCCCTGACCGGTGATCACGCAGTTCAACCCGATCACGCATCTCCCGCCGATCCGGATGCCGGCGTTCGGCAGCCCCCGGAAATTATATACGTGAAGAACCGCGCCCCGCATCACCCTGGTCCCGGCGCCGATCTCAAGCCCGCCCGGCCGCCCGTGCAGATATACGCCCTGGTCCAGGTACACGCCGCCGTGAATCGTGATGTATTCCGCCCCCCGCACCCGCACCCCGCGCTCCATGGCGAACCGGCCCGAGCCCTTGATCCACAGCCGGTCCCACGCCGCGCGCAAACCGATGCCGGCAAGCCCCGGCACCCACGACGCCGCGTCAATCATCGCGTCCCGGAACCAGCCCGCCAAGCTCCCGTGCGCCAACGATACATACTCGGAAACGCCCGGCGCCGCGCCGTCTGGCCGCCCTGAACTCATTGCCCCATCATTTTATCATGAAACCCGGCCCATGCGACTTTGTCGGCCGCGGCTGGCGAGCGCGATGGGCCATGATATAATCAATTCAGTAATCCGCTGCTTGCTTTACTTCCTGAAATAGCAGTTCCAAGGAGGGAAAGAAGATGTGTATCAGTACTCCCGTCTTCAGAAAGACCGTCCTCGCCTTCATTTTCATTTTTGCCCTGATCCTGTCCGGCTGCACCAAACAGGATGCGGAGGAGGCGGGGGACGAATCCACCGAGGCGGCGGCGCCGGACCGGGGCGATAATAGCAGGGCCGAGTCCGCGGGCCGGGACCGCGGCGATTTGCCGGAGCTGACCACGGGGGAGGCCGCGGCCCTGGCGTACAAGGAGGCCAGGAAATGGCGCTCGGACGCGGTGCTGTGGTACATCATGCCGACGAGCCCGGACCTGCGCGCAGGGGACAACGACCTGGCGTGGTCCTGGAGCTTGATCTACGCGAACCCCGGCGACGACAAGACCTTTATCGCGCTCATCAAGTACGGCCGGATCACGGAGGCCAAGGAGCAGACCCACGTGGTCCGCGAGATCCCGGTGCCCGACGACCTTCCGGCCAAGGCGCCGAAGGTGACGCTTCAGGACGCGGCCCGCGCCATCCATAAATCGGGCGGTTCGGAGTGGGAGACGCCGCTGTGCGTTTACATCGTGGAGAACAGCTACCAGCGTTTCCGGGGCCAGGCAACGTGGGATTGCCTGGCGGCCTCCACCCAGACGCTCTTCACGGTGGACGGCTTGAGCGGCAAGGTCATCAGCATCCGGGATTATAAGGGCACGGAGATCGCGCCGGAGGCGGCGAGAGGGCGGCCGCTGGCCAAGAACAGCGAGCGTTTCAAGATGGCCCGGTTCATTTTCGGGTTTTTCGAGGCCATGGACCAGGGCAAGTATGACGCGGGCCTTTCCATGATGGACCCCGCGCTCGCGGGCAACAAGCAGACGCGGGACATGTGGAAGCAGAGCTTCAAGGGGCTTTCGGCGGTGCGGGCGGTGTCGGTCTTCCAGGAAGACCCGAGAAAGTGGACCGAGGGCCGGCCCCTGTTCAAGGCGGTGATCTACGCGGTGCCCAAGTCCGGCGACCAGTCGGGCGGCTGGGACCTGGGCGAGAACACGCGCTTCATCTCTCTCGTCCCGGCCGGCGCGGGCTGGAAGATCGCGGAGATTGCAACGGGGAGGTGAGTTCCCGCAAAGCGGGGATCCATGTTCGTCGCCGATAATATTCATAGTGAGCGTTGCAGATCAGCCCTCAGCCTTCGTGATCTATGGTCCCGCGCATGTTTATTATGATAATCGGAATTCTTAATGCCCAACTGCAATGCTTCTCCGCCGGCGTTATTTAATAGGCAGTTGATATTTTTTGGCGTCCATTTCCAATCCGATAATCGTCTGGTTCGGCTCTCCCTCTTTCTGTTTAAAGGTCAACATGGCTTTGGTATTATCGTTGATGGGGGCCGTAAACACCTCGGAGATGGTATAGGTGTCATCGTCCGATTCCATGTCCCAATCGCCTTCAAGGTCAACGCTTAACAAGAGCCTCGGCCATTGCGCCGTCATGGAGGCGTCCACCAGCAGGCGCTGGTTGTTTTGCACGATGCCGTCGCCGTGAGACCTTTCCGGGTACTCGCTGATCTGGTACTTAAGGTTGCCGGTGAGGTTACATTCGGGTTCGAGGAGGCTCTCACTTTTTTTAATACCTAATCCTTTATCCGCGGTCAGCACCGCCATCCACATCGGCTCGTTGAGATCAACGGTGGCGGAATCGCCGTCGTAAATCGAGGAGAGCGGGAAGCGGTTGAAGGACAAGGTTATGAGCCAACTATTGGCAATATCTTCCATCCTGTCAGTATATTTTCCTTCTATCCAAACCTTGCGAGCATTCAGCGCGTTGTCAAGTCGTTCTTCAACTGTTTGACCAAGTTGGGAGTCATATTGGGGGGGATTGTCAAGGAGAATCTTATCAATATTTGCGTTTCTCGGATCCCGGTCGCCATATATGGTGAATTTGATGGCCGCGCTCAGGTTGGTAACGTCCGGCTGATCCTTACGGGTGGGAACGGAAAACGAAATCTGCGTCCTGGAAAGGAAGTAGGGTATGGGACCGGGCCAACCCGCTGGACACTCTTTGAGGTAGGTGCTGCAACTCAATTTATAATATGAGGCGAAATTGTCAGCCGTATCGCCGGAAAGCAGGCCGTAGGGATTAATACTGATAGTAATATGCTGGCCTTCGTTCGAATAGCCCAGGCCAGCGGCTATGGAACGAGTGGTTTCCGCTTTCTCCGCCGTGCCATCCCCTGTATCGCTGCCTGAGGAAGAATTGACCCGATTCCGGACAACGTCTTTTGCTTCCTGTTCGTCGGCTTTCTCTTCGACTTCCGGTTCTATTTTCTTTTTTGCCTCTTTTTTTTCCTTGGCCACATATTCAAGGTTGTTTGAATAAAAGATATAGACTTCACGCGCGATTTCATCTTTGGAAGATTTCGAACTCGAACTAAGTTTTCCGTAGCACTCTTTCATGGATATTTTGCCTCCGTTACAGCCATAATCCACAATAAATATATCTATATGATCTTTTTCAAGATACTGGTCGTAAATTTCCTGCTTTAAAACATCTTTCCGCTTTTTAAGTTCCGGAGGCGCATTTTTAAAACAATCATTAGCGACAATACCGTTGCCTAAACAATTGTTTGTTACGTAATCCATAACTTCCTGATCACCGGAAGCATTCTGCGCTTTTGACTTCTCACTCATCAGCAGCGCGAAAATTACGGCGAATAGAATCAAGCAAGTATTTTTCATTATTCTTCTCCTTTTGAAATGCTGTCGGGATTGGCTGATGGCTTTTGAACATGAAAATATGATGTCGAAAATACCGGATAGTGGCCTTGCTGGCTCGATCTTTCATAGCTGCCTTTGAGCTCCGTTTCTTTGCATTCCTGGCCCACATAGAACTCCGCCTTGTCGAAATATTTCCGGTCGGGAGTTGGCAAATAGTTTACGAACTCCACCCGGATGGAATTTTCGCCTTGGACCAGGTATCCGGTCACGTCAACGCAGGTGGTTGGTTCCACGTTGCTGTGCACCGTCGAGTCATAGACTGCGAAATCGGCGCCACCGGCCTGTCGCATGTAAATCCGCCACGTGATCCTGGTATTTCCTCCGATGGTTACCTTTACCAGTACTTTGTCCTCTGGTTTAAGCGCGATCGTCATCTGAGACCTCCTTTGGTTTGATGGTTGGATAAACAGGTCAACTCCATAACCTTGCTCGACTTTAATTTCTGGTTACCAATAGGGGAGGAGTCTTGCGCCTGCCTTTTAAGGCAGCCGGCAATCCGGCATTTTTTCTGGAGGGCAATTAAGGGCTTGTCGTTCGCGTCCATTTTGGTTCCTCCTATCCCTTGAAAGGGTTGGCCTGAACCTAAATCATGAAAATGCAACGAACCGCTGCGGACATGAGGGGCAAACCATCGAGGCGACAAACCTAGCGATGAAAGGATCGGGCATCTCCCGCTCCCGCCCCATAGCTTGCCGCGGAAGATATTTATATCAAATCCAGATATATTTGTCAAGAAAAAAATGGCCGGATGCGAATAAATTATGCCAGCTTTGTAAATTCGGCAGTAATATTCAGGCGTTGGCCGCCAAATCCCGCGGCGCCGCCCGGGCCGGGTCGGGAACCTGTCAAGGGCCACCCGGGAAAAAGGCGGCGGGATTGGCCGTGGCCGGCCATATGTTTAGGGAGTGCGGGCCATGAAGGCGAGAACGTGGGCGGCCAGTTCCTCGCCTTTTTCTTCTTGGAGGAAGTGGCCGGCGCCGGTGATAGGGATTTCGGGGTGGTCCTTGGCCCCGGGCACGATGAAGCGGAAGTAGAGGTTGCCGCCGCGGGTGATGGGGTCGTGGTCGGAGAACATGATGAGGGTGGGCCGGGTCCAGGTCTTGAGGAATTGCTGGGCGGCCTTGAGCTCGGGCGCGGCGGGGTCGGTGGTCTTGGCCGGGACCAGCAGCGGAAAGGCGCGCGCGCCGGCCTTGTATTCGGGTCCGGGGAAAGGCGCGTCGTAGGCCGCCATCACCTCCGCCGGCATGGAGTCGCCTTTGCCGACGGGGTTTTGCGGATCGAGGTCAAAAAAGCCGTGGCGCAATATCTGACCGACGGGCAGGTCCGGCGTGGCCTTCACGTAATTTTGCCAATGGATGAAGCCCTCGGGCAGCGGGCCTTCGCCGGTAGGCAGGCCGGTGTTCATGATGACCAGGCGCGAAAAGCGCTCCGGCATCAGGCTCGCCACGCGGAGTCCGATCAACCCGCCCCAGTCCTGGACCACCAGCGTGATGCGGTCGAGGCCGAGCGCCTCGATCAGGCCCATGATGGTGTCGCGGTGCATCTTGTAGGTGTATTCGCTTAGCTCAGTGAACTTGTCGGAGCGGCCGAAGCCGATGAAGTCCGGCGCCACCACGCGGCGCTCCCGGGCCAGCAGCGGAATCATCTTGCGGTAAAGATAGCTCCACGACGGCTCGCCGTGCAGGCACAGCACCGGCTCACCCGAGCCCTCGTCCACGTAATGCACCCGCATCCCGTTGAGCTCCACGTAGTGCGGCTTGAACGGGAAACCGGGCAGGTTCTGAAAACGCTCCTCCGGAGTGCGGATCATCGGCATGATTGTCTCCTTTCTCTTTCGGGGCGAACAGCGGCGCTGGACCGCTACATGCCTTTCGGAAATTTCAGCCCCTTTTTGCCCTTGCCGATCAGGCGGGTGATTCCGGTGAGGCCGACGCCGGCCAGGATGCTGTCGTCCTGGTACGGCGCCGGCTTTTTGGCCTCGCGGCCCTTCCGCACCCAGACGCCGTCGCCATAGGTGTGGTAATAGGTCCAGCGCGGCGGCGGGTCGGAGACGGGCGTGGCTTCGGGCGCGCGGGACTTTTTCCTGATGTTGCGCGAGATGTAGCGGGCGAGCGCGCGGCTGATCACGCTGGGCCGGCCGATCTCGCTTTCGTAGCGCTGCTCGAGCATGCGGGCGCGGCCGCGGACGGCTTCGCTGGGATGATAGGTCTTGATCGAGTGGAGGAAAGAGTGGAAGCCTCCGGCGATCAGGCGGTCGCGCTTGGCCAGGGCCTGGCGGAAGGGGTCGGGGTCGTCCTTGTAGAGGGCGTAGGAGTCCATGACGCTCTCCATCATCTGCAGGGTGGGCGGGCCGTTCACGTCGCGCAGCCGGTCGTGGACGTATTGGAAGGTTTCCTTGATGTCGTCGCGGGTGCAGTTCTGATATTTATAAACGTGGTCGCTCCAGAAATGGAGGTCCTGCCATTTGTAATCGTTGCTGATGCGTCCCTCCTCGATCATGCGGTCATAGAGGGCGGTTCCGGGGCAGGGCAGGACGTGGGAGACCTGGTAGAACATCGGCTTGAGCGCGACGAACTGGTCCACGTCGGCTTTCAGGTTCTCTTTGGTGTGGAAGTCCAGTCCGAGCACGAGCGAGCCGGTGGGCTGGATGCCGTGCTGGCGCAGGCCGTCGAACATCTCCTGCACCGAAGTGCCCTGGCGCTTGCCGTAGCGGTCGTTGCCGTTGCCGCACAAGAAGCTCTCCACCCCGATCCACACCATCTGGCAGCCGTTGTCGCGCAGCTCCTCCGGCGTGTATTGCGAGAGCGAGCGGATGGAGCCGAACGTGTAATAGCGAACGCTCCAGGTGCTCTTGTGGCTCCGCAGCAGGCGGCCCAGCTCGCGCACGTACTCCGGGTTCAAAAAGAAGTCCTCGTCCCACAGCATCACGATGATCTCGCGGAAACCCATCCGCTTCTGGTAGTTCCGGATGTAACGGTACACCTGCTCCGGCTCGGCCACGTAAATTTTCTTCTTATGGTAAAAGGCGCTGGTGTTGCAGAAGTCGCAGCCGTTGGGGCAGCCCAGGCTCACCAGGATCGTGGGGATGCGCATGTGCACGCCGTTCGCGCCGATGAACCCGCCCAGGGAGAACATGGGGATGTGGTACTGCGTGATCTCGCGCCCCACCGGCTCATCGCCCAGGACCCGGCGCATGAAGCGCACGCCTTCCTCCCGGCAGAGGTGGTCGGCGTGGCCGCGGATGTAGGCGGCGTCGCCGTCCACGTCGCCGGGCACCGGGCTGTCCAGCGTGCCCACCCCGTAGCCGCCGACCACGATCTTCGCGCCCGGGCATTTCTCGCGCACCCGCTTCATCATCCGCGCGATCTTCGCGGTGTGTACGCTCTTCAATTGGAAACACACGTAGTCGTAGCCGTTCTCCAGCTCGCGGTCGAACTCGTCCCAGTGCGGGTTCTCCAGCACCGTGCATGGGTTGGAGATGTTCTCCGCGATCAGGTAGAGCGCGAAGTAATGGCCGTACATGTCGAGCCGGAAGGCCCCGTGGCCGCGGGTCCAGCGGGTGCTCATCAGGTTGTACAAGTCCTCGCCCCCGGCCAGATCACTGGGGCCGTAGTTCGCGGTCAACAGCACGCGGGGTTTTCCGTTCAATTCCGCCTCCTTGTTTCATGGGCCATGCCCGTTCCGTCGGCACGCCCGCAACTGATAAAACGGCCGGCGAAAATGGCCGCCCGCCGTATGATTGATACCCGCTATATGAGGGAAAGTTCCATGCCTGTTAAATCGCCCGGTCCGAAGGCATCGCCCCCGGAATTCAGCGGATAAGGATGAAATGATCTTTATATTTTATCAGCGCCGGAGCGAAAAGTCAATGATAATTATTTCAGCCATGCGCCTTTTCTCGCCGCATTTATTCCTATCAATTGTTAGGCCGGAGGTGGATTTTCCCGCAAGCGGCCCCCGGCCCGGCATTGGAACGGTGCCGTTATTTAAAGGGCGCGCGCGAGCAGGAGGCCGGGCAACGGGCGGGAAGTAATAAGAAGATTAACGGGACGTTCTCTGAAAATCAAGGCAGCCTAAGCGGTTTAATACAAATATATTAGCGGCTTCGCTGCTTCACCGGGCGGTAAATAATATTTTGCGGGTGCGTTTACCGAACGGTTAAGCCGCCCTCCGCCGCCATGCGGCCGCGCATGAAAATAATAATAAATTAATTTACCGGCCGTTCTATGGTTGCTTGAATTAATCGGGCGCCGGGCGATATTTTATCACATGGTCAGGACGGCCTGGCCCCGGGTTTTTCTCTCATGGATGTAGCGGTGGGCGTCGGAAATCATGAAAGGGGCTGAAGAGCGAGGAGTGGGAATCAACGGGGAGTTTCCCTGGCTACTGGCTGCTGGCTACTGGCTACTACTTTTCCATCCGCGCCCGGAGGAACTGGATGCGTTCCTGGAGCTCCTGGTTCCCGATGTTGCGGTAGCGCTCGGGCAGGAGGTTCTTGGAGCTGGCTTCGAACACGGAGAGGACCTCCATGTATTCGATGTAGTAGTTGTCGCGCGACGGGATGAAGTCGCCGAGCGCGCGTTCGAGGTGCGCGCCGGAGATGGCGGCGCTGCCGGACTCGGAGGCCAGCCGGTCGGCCGCCACCATCAGGCCTTCCAGGTCCGCGCCGGAGTAGCCCTTGGTGCGCTCCGCGGCCGCGGCCAAGGCCTCAGCCGCGCGGTCGAGCACGAACCCGTTCTTCCGGGCCACCGCCTCCACGATCTCGCGGCGCTGCTCCGGGGTCTCCGGATAGAACATGGGGATTTTGAGGTCGAGCCGGCCGGGGCGCTTGAGGTCGGTGTCCAGCTTGTCGGGCCGGTTGGTGAGCACCATGAACACGATCTTGCCGCGGTGGCCGCCGTCGCTCATGAATTCCTTCAAGCGCGCGATCACGCGGCTCTCCGTTCCCGAGTCTCCCTCCCGGTCGCCGGTGCCCAGGTTGCGGTCGGCCTCGTCAATCACCACCAGCACGTAACCCAGCGCCTGCACGATGGACAGGATGCGCTCCAGGTTCGCCTCGGTGGCGCCCACCCACTTCTCGCGGAAGCTCTTGAACTTGATATAGGTGAGCCCGCTCTCCCGCGCGAAGGCCTCGGCCAGAAAGCTCTTGCCCGTGCCCATGGGCCCCACCAGCAGGATCCCCATCGGCGCCCGCCGGGACTCGCCCTTCCGGATCGCGTCCGCCACGCCCGCCAGCGTCCGCTTGATCTCGGGCATTCCGCCCAGCGCCTCGAACCCGTGCCGCGGCTCGATCACCTCCACCAGCCCCATGCACTCCCGCTCGATCACTTCCTTCTTCTTCCGGCCCACGCCCTCCATGCTCACCGCCGTCCGCGACTCCTTGGCCTGCTTGAAAATGCCCTCGATCTGAATGCGGGTGAGCCCCGCGGTCATCTCGGCCATCAGGTTCGGCGCGAGGCCCTGCACCGGGAAGCGCGACGCCACGTGGTTGATGAACTTCAGCCGCTCCCCGTAATCCGGCAGCCCGACCTCGATGGTCATGAGCTGCGGCATGCTCCGGATCTTGCGGTTCACCTCCATCAGGTTCTCCGCGATCAGAACCACGATGTTGTCCGACGTCAGCAGCACCGGGTCGCGCGACCAGTCCTGAACCGCCACCAGGCACGCCCGGTCCTCCGACGACAAATAACCGATGTCGCCCTCCGGCGTCAGCGTCTCCAGATAATCTATGATCACCGCCGCCCGCTGCGACTGCACCCCGATGAACTCGCCCAGCAGACCCAGCACCCGGCTCGGCGAAGCCGGGATCACGCCGCTCCAGTCCTCCTCCCGCTTCGCCCGGCGGTGAATCGTGATCCGACGGATGAACGTCTCCCGCATCTCCGCCTTGGTGAACCGCAGGCCCTCCGACAAATTGTAAAAAACCACGAGCTCCTTGGTCCGGCTCAAAAACCGGGTCAGGAACTCGATCAGCGTCACGTACTCGAGCTTCCCGCCTTCCTCCCACGGCACCAGGTCACCGGTGTTGGAATGCAGCAAAAACTGGCTCGCCTCCCCCGACAAGTAGCCTTCGCGCAGCCGCTCCGCCCAGCTCGAAAATATAAGCGTCTCATCGCTCATGGACATATTGTACATCATCGGGATTGGCCGGGAAAGCGGCGGGTATCATTGCCTTGGTGTCCCGGCAATATCTTACAAGCTCCGGCCTGCTTATAAGAGGCCGCGGATGAACGCGGATGAACGCGGATAACATAAATTATTTTTTCCGTTTTCATCTGCGTCCATCCGCGTTCATCTGCGGCAACTCTTAAATATTAAATAACATAGCTCATTGTAAAACCGTTTTTGGGACACGGCCCTAGCGCCGCACGCAGGTGAGACTTGGCGCCCCGAAATTGAGGACCAGGGTTTTTCTCCGGAAGTTGATGCGGGTCACCATGGTCCCGAATTCCTGGCGCGCGTAGGGGTTGTCCCAGCGGCGGTAGGGGCCGAGGTCCACGGCCTCGCCGTTAACGAGCATGGGCCCGGACCAGCCGACCTGGATCACGCCCTGGCTCGGCGACTCGTAATGCACCGACGACCCGATGTCCACCACGGCGTTCTTCATCGCCGTCACGAAGTCGGCGAACGCGCCGTTGTGCTCCACGTCGCCCATTTCCACGATCCAGACGTTGTCGGTGTTGTACGCGATCAAATCCACCGTGTCCGCCCACACCGGCGCGGCCTGCGAGTAGAGCGCCAGGTAGGCGTCGCCCTTGCGGCCGATGGTCCAGTTCTCGGTCTGGGTGTATTCGTCGAATTTAGACCGCGGAAAATAGGCGTGAGTGTAATCCGGCAGAATGGAGCCCCAGTCAATCGGAGCAATCGGAGCGGGCAGGTATTGCTCGAGCGTGCCCAGCGCCGGCAGATGATACTGGAACACCCCCACGTTCTTATGCATGGTGGCGCGGGGCACGAAGCCGCCGGTCCAGTCGCTCCCGAAGTCCGCGACCAGCGGGAACGCGCCCGGGAAAGCGGTCACCACGAAGCAGTCCTTGTCAATCACCGCTTTCCACTGCAAGCTCTGGCCGGTCCAGTTGAACGGCTTCCAGTCCTGCGCCCCGGAGAGCTGATAATAGGGCGTGCGATAGGTGTAGGTGTTGACGGCTTCCAGCGCCGCCCCGCGGGTCATCGGCGCCACGTCGGTCACGACCCCGATCAGCTCCTGCGTCCCCACGAACGGCCGGATCAGAGTCAGGTCACTCCAGGTGTTGCCCGCCCACATATCATAATAGTCAACCAGGTTGAACGTGCCCTCCACGATCTCCGGCGCCATGTACCCGGTCATGCCCCACCAGAACATCACGTCGTCAAAATCGCTGAACCCGATCCCGTAATCCGCCCCTTGCTCCAGCGTGATGCTGTCGCGCTGGCGGTGCTCGAAATTATCCTTGGCGTCGTCCGCGGCCTGTTCGATCAGGTCCGGCGTGAAGTAACCGTCGCTGGTGGCGAGGAAGGAGCCGGTGAAGTCGCCGGCCCCGAGCTGGGTGACGGACCCGAGCGGGACCAAGTCGGCCATGATCCACGCCGCCGTCCGGGTCGAGTCCGTAAGCCCGTTCACCAGGTGGTCCGGATAGGTCCGGCCGTGCGTGGTCGCGTATAGCCCTTTATAATAATTGCAGGCCATATCAAAGGCCATGATATCGAGCACCATGGCGGCCTTGGTCCGGATGGCCTCCTCGTCCGCGTAATCCGCGAGGTTCACGAGCGGCGGCATGTCCTCGTTGAAATAGACGTTCGAGTGCCACTCCGAAAAGCCGAACCGGCCGCGGTAATCCAGCCACTCGTGAAGCATCGGCCGCGCGTGCTCCGCGTGCTGTCTTCCCGTCATCCCCGAGTTGGGGAACACCTCGTCCGGATACAAGAGACCCGCCAGAAGCTCCGCCGTGTGAAAAAGCACCTGGTGGTTCTCCGACCACCACACCATGTCGTCCGGACCCGGCTCGTCCAGCCAGTATTTGAAATTCAGCACCGTGGCCTTGAGGTCGTCGCGCAGGGCGTCGGGCAGACAGTGGTTGCTACGGTCAATGAAAAGGATGCGGAGCAGAGCGTTCATCTGGAAGTCGGAACAGTCCTCCCGGTTGCCAAGCTTGGTCATGCTGTTGTAAAGGGCGGTCTCGTCAAACGGGCCGGCGTTGACATAGGCCCGGCACACCTGCCCGTAAACCGAGTTGCTCCCGGGACCGCTGTTCTCATTGCAATGGGCCAGGTACTGCGCCTTCCGCGACAAATAGTCCGCCGAAGGCATGACCGCCACCGCTTCCCAAGCCTCATCCTCACCGCTGAATCGGCACGAGGCCAGGACCAGATGCAGGATGCCAAACAGAATAATAACGCAAAATGCCCGCGATAATTTTTTCATCTTCGTCGCTCCTCCCGTTTCCGGCGACAGCATAGCAACTCCATCAAGGCATGTAAAGCATCCCCGCCATTCATGGCGGGTACGAGGCGCCGGAGCGATGAGGAGGGGCGTTTCAACGTCCTTATCGTTCCATGGGCTTCAGCCGTTCCCGCGCTCCTGATGGATAAATCCTTTATTTCGAGAACCCGGTTGAAACGGGGTCTTCAAGATATGCGGCGCCGCCGCTACACCCGCGCTGAAGCACGGGCCTATTACGAGAGCAAGGCCGGTGAACCGGCCTCCTTACTCATCTTTTCCTCATGCCGGATTCCAGGTGTTTTTGTCCCGGGGGGACATCTCGATATTAGCCCAGGAATTTATTCCCGGGAACCCGGGCGTCAATCAACCGCCAAGTCCCGGAGGGACGGCCGAGATTTCCATCGTCCCTCCGGGACTCGAATGATGATGACAGCCGGCCCACCCAGCGATGAATCTCTGGGCTACTATCCGCCGCCCCTGCCGGGGCTGAAAATGTCGTTGCCGGCATCCAGGCGGTTCAGTTTCTTGTAATCTCCCAGTTGACTTTTTGATTTGATTCCGCCCCAACCGTTAGAATCGCAAAATCTTGTGAGAATATTATATCAACTTTTTCACCGCCAACCCAGGCATTAATCTTATTTATCTCCCATCCCTCCGGAATTTTTATGTTCAGGGTTAAAACGGCTCTCGCCGGCAGGTCCACGTACCCGCTGATCTTTTGCGGCCCGACCTCGATGCCGTAGAGGGCGCAGGAGAAGGAGTAAGGGGACATGGGGATGCGGGGCTCGACGATCCATCCGCCGGGCGTGGGGGTGATTCCGGCGAGGCGGGCTATGGCCCAGAGGGTCTGGCAGTGGGCGTGGGCGTTCTGGATGGGGTACATCTGGGGCCCGGTGTTCATGATGGGGTTTTTCATGTACCAGGTCTCGGCGGGCCGGTCGGAGACGGCGGAGTTCCAGGCGTCGGGTCCGCTCCAGATGCCGTACCAGGTCCCGGGATAGACGGAGGCGTGCCAGGCGAGCGTGTTGCGCTTGACCTCGTCCCAGCCGAGCTGCTGGTCAAAACGGGAGAGGGCGACGGCGGCGGGTCCGTTGATGGCGAACCAGATTCCTCCCTCCTCCTGCTCGCCCTTCCTGGTGGTGAGCGAGCCGGAGACGGAGTTCGAGATGATCATGCCGAGCACGGACGGCTCCTTGAGGCGCTTGACGATCGTGTCCACCATGACCTTTTCGCGCTCCGGGGGGAGCGTGCCCTGAGCCAGCAGCGCCCAGGCCTGCGGCTCCAGGAAGATCACGTCGTCGCCGTAGGGCTTGCCCAGGCCGGACCAGGAGCGGATGAGGTGGTCGCCGGCCCAGGCGGCGTTGAGCGCTACGCGCATGCGGTCGAGGTAATCGTTCGCGGTGCGGGCGGTGGCGGCGTCGCCGCGGGCGGAAGCGAGGTCGCGCACCTGGGGCATGATGTAACAGGCCATGGCGGTGTTCATGATGGACTCGCCGCGCTTGTAGGTCATGATGATGTCCAGCGGGTTCGAGCCGGCGGTGAGCAAAGTCATCTCGTCGTTCCAGTCGGAGAGCTTGAGCCTGGGGTTCCCGCGGGGACCGGTGCCGACGATGTTGACGAGGTGGTTGAGCGAGCGCTGCGCGTGGTCCCAGACCGTGCCGGATTCGTCACGGGCAAGCGGGTAATACGGCTCGACCTGGTCCAGGAACGCGAAGTCGCGGGTGGCGGAAACATATTCGGACAGCGCCCACAAGAACCAGAGGTCGAGGTCGCCGGGTCGGTAGGGCACGGAGTAGCGCTTGCCGTAGCCTTCCAGGTCGTAGAAGAGCCGGCCGTCCGGGTCCTGGCAGCGCGTCATGAACGTGAGCACGTCTCGCGCCCGCTCCGGCTTGTAATAAGCAAGCGTCATGGCGAAGGCCGCATAGTCGCGGGTGGCGCCGTTGCCTCCGGAAAAATAGAGATAGTTTGATCCCTGGGGGATGAAATACTCCTGGTAATAGGCGTCGTAGAGGGAAGAGCTCAGGAAGTAATAATAATCCCAGACCAGTTCTCTGCCTACAAATTTATCATCGTTTGTAACGAGGCTTGGAGACTGGTTTTTCCAATAATTTTTATTCGAATTCCATTGCTCTTCGGTCATCTGGTGGAAAAATACCGCAAGGTCATCATAATCAATTGCGTCCATACCCTTGATGTAGCCATAGATGAAGCGCATGGTAAGGTTCGAGTTAGCCGGGACCTGCACATGCACTTTGGGAGCGAGGCATGCGCGAATCTGAGGGCGAGGCGTCGGATCGGGGACCTTCTCGCCGGCGCGGATCAATTGCGCGGCAGGCCCCATGATAGGCGAACCCTGATGAAAAAGCTGGTTCGGATCCGTGATCCATGTTTCCGGCTGTTGATCCGGACTTGAGACGAAAAGGGCCGGCAACTCAGGGTCCACTGACATAGGTTTATCAGGAAATCCCCCGAGCGGGCCAAAGATCCGTTTAGGTTCAGCCTTGAGGAGCCGCCCATCCTGGTCGATAATCATCCTTACTTTTTCATTCCGGATTGCCTTTGGGGTCGGTCGGAGGACAAGGAAGTCTTTCTTGAGCTTCATGTTCACGTCCCAATACTCTATGTAGCAAAGATCCTTGGAGCTACTGGAGGTGTTCTTAATGGTGACTTCGGAAACAAGGATGGTAAGGTTGCCCACCGGCGCCCACACCGTCCGCTCAAAATCGAGGCCGGGGACGCGCAGACGTTTCGAGAAATATCCGGCCCCGAAGACCCTCTCCCACTGCGCTCCTTGCGGAACCATTTCATCTCGGTCCACCAGCACGGTGGCGCCGTCAATGATCCAGCCGAAGCCGCCCGCATGCTCGCCCTTTTCCGGTTCATACTCATTGAGCCAGATGGCGCCGGACTCGCCGTAGAAGAGCTTGACGAATCCCAGGTTGTAGGCGTTGGCCACGACACGGTCGTTGCCGAGCTGGTGCCACTGGAGATTGTTCGGGGCCCAGGTCTTGGGGTCCCAGACGGCGCGGGGGTCGTCATGGCGCATGGTGTAAAGGTACGCGGGCATGCCGTTCTCCTCAGTGATCCAATGCCCGAAGATGCCGGAGCCGAAGGAGGGCGCGTCCGGAGACCCCGCCGCTGCCGCGCCGGTCATCAATACAAGTGCCGCAACAACCGCGGCTATACCAACAGCTCGCATCCTTATTTCATTTGGATTTCCCATTTCTACCTCACAGCCCCGAGATGGAGTCAAGCTAACTATTCTAGATTATATTTGTCAAACCCCGCTAGTTCGTTATAAACTTGAGGTTGGAAGCGCTTAAGGTGACACTGGCCGGCAGCGGGGCCGGCAGCGGGGTTGACAAAAACCTAAATTGGGATAACATCTGGTTTGAGGAATGACGTATGGCGAAGCAGAATCTAACCCATCTCCCGCTTTTCGAAGGCTTTCCGGAGGCGCCCGCCAGGAAAAGGGTCCAGGGAGGGATTGCGACTTCCGATGTCGTTGTTTCCGCCTATGTTGCTCCGAATGAAGAAGTGTTCCCTGGTATTCTGCAGTTGCACGTGCCCGAAGGTTCCATCGTGGCCGATGTTACCTACGGGAAAGGCGTGTTCTGGAAACATGTGCCCCGAGGAAAATACCAGCTCAAAGCGTCGGATATTTGTGCCGGCGTGGATTGCAGAAAGCTGCCTTACAAGGACCGCAGCATTGATTGCGTGGTTTTCGATCCGCCTTACATGGAAGGGCTCTTCCGCAAATCCGCTGCTCATCTTGCCGGCGCGGGCACCCATGTCGCTTTCCGGGAGTATTATTCCAACGGCGAAGCGACCATAGGCGGTCCCAAGTATCATGCGGCGGTCCTGGACCTTTATATCAAAGGCGGGAAAGAGGCACATCGAGTATTGAAGGATGAAGGGGTGCTGATCGTCAAATGCCAGGATGAAGTCAGCGCCAATCGCCAACATCTCACCCACGTGGAAATAATCAATGAGTATGAGCGGATGGGATTTTACACCAAGGACTTAATCGTGGTCATGCGCCAGAACCGCCCTGGAATCAGCCGCCTGAAAAAGCAGGTCCACACCCGGAAGAACCATTCTTACTTTCTGGTTTTCGTAAAAGTACCCGCGGGGAAAAGAAATCATCGTTTCCGCCCACGCGCCATCAAATCCAAGACCACAAAAGGATCTTCGTAAAAAGGCGGAGCCGGCGGCCAAGTCACCGTTACCAGTGTCGCCAGCAGCCATTTCCGCTGGTTGAGCGAATATTTCTTGAAACCGCTGCGCGGCAAATCCTGGTTCCTGGCGAAAACGAACCTCCATTTTTCCTCGAAAGCAAAAAGGTTGACGGCCAGCAAATCAAATTCTCCCGTCAAGAGACAAGTCGTATTCAAGGTTGATCCATCCGGCAATTTGACGTCACGCCGGTCACTCGCATCCACTTGCGCCTTGCCGACCCATTTGTTCCCCGCGCGCGCAATGGAGTTGGTTTGTAGGGATTTGACTTCCACAATGAAGTCTTTCCCCTTATAGGTTATAAACCTATCTCCTTTTCTCTTTCGGTTATGATCGTCATGTTTAGTGATATAAGTAATCCCGGGATGTCCTTTCATGGTCTCCTCGAATTTCAGTTCAGCGACATAGCCAAGAAGAATTCCGCGGAGGCTGGGATTTTCATGCACGACCCGAGTAAGCTCTGTTTCATTGATGCCCCACTTTTGCAAGATGTTTTCCGGCCGGCCCCCAGCGATTGCTGGTTTTTTCGGATTTAACAATAGGCCCATCATCGCCCGGGGGTCGGTTTCCAATGCGGCGGCGACCTGAAGGAATTCAATAACGTCGAGACGCCGCTCCCCCAACTCATATTTGGACACGAAGGACTGCGGCTTCTTAAGCCTTCGAGCCAATTCTTGTTGAGTCAGGCCTGAAGACCTCCGCGTTTCCACTAATAATGCCCGCAGTTGGTCGTAACCTGAGGTAAAGACGGATTCAGACATTACTGGCTTGCCTCCACTCAGCAAAAACAGTCTTTACATAGAATCGGCCATACCTTTTCGATAACCCAAAATAGGTTACCAAGCGGCTCTCCGCGACACGCCCCGCGTCGCCCCGTGTAATGGTTGATCGCTACGGGAAAATTTTCAATGATACTTTACACCGCGCTCGATTCGTGCTATCTTGCGGCACTAATGCTAATGTTCTCTGGGTGACATCCCAGGGGCCGGCTAAAGGGAGGTGATGTCAATTGGGGCTGGCAACGGAAAGGAAGAGTGAGATCATCAAGGAGTTTCGGCTGACCGACACGGATACGGGTTCTCCGGAGGTGCAGGTGGCGCTGCTCACGGAGCGGATCAACTATTTGACCGAACATTTCAAGACCCATTCCAAGGATCATCACTCCCGGCGCGGTCTGCTCAAGATGGTGGGCCAGAGAAGGCGTCTTCTCAACTACCTGCAGAAAGCAAGCAATGACCGCTACCGGGCTTTGATCAATAAGCTGGGACTACGGAAATAAGATTCCGCGCGGCCCCGTTTGACGCGGGGCCGCGCGGGATAAACTCAGCGCCGCGCAAACGAAAAGACCCGGGTCACATCCGGATTCCGTCCCCGCCGACGAAAGGGCAAGCCGTAAATTTTATGGTCCGTTTTCATCGGCGCTCCTAAAGAGCGGGACGGGCTCGGGATGTGCGTCGGGGCTAATAGCTTGCGCGGCCTGGCAACCAAAGGAGTAACTTCATGTACAAAAAGGTCAGCGTAATGTTCCAAGGCCGCGAATTAAGCCTCGAGACCGGCAAGATCGCGAAACAGGCATCAGGATCGGTGGTGGCGCGCTACGGCGACACCGTGGTCCTGGCCACCGTGGTGGCGGAAAAGAACCCCAACGAGCCGGGCGACTTCGTGCCCCTCACCGTCAACTACCAGGAAAAATTTTATTCCGCCGGCAAGATCCCCGGCGGTTTTTTCAAAAGGGAATCCCGGTCCACCGACACCGAGACCCTGACCTCCCGCCTCATTGACCGGCCCATTCGGCCGCTCTTCCCCAAAAGCTGGATGTACGAGACCCAGATCATCCCGACCGTGCTCTCCGCCGACCTGGAGAACAACCCGGGCATCCTGTCGCTGATCGGGGTGTCGGCGGCGCTGGAGATCTCGCCGATCCCGTTCGAGGGACCGGTGGCGGCGGTGCAGGTGGGCCGGATCGCCGGCGAGTGGATCATCAACCCGACCTATGCGCAGGCCGAGGAGAGCGACCTGGAGCTGGTGGTCGCGGGCAACCGGTTGGGCATCACCATGGTTGAAGGCGGGGCCAACGTGGTGCCGGAAGAGGAGATATTGGAAGGCATCTTCCGGGGCTACGAGGCGCTGATCCCGCTCCTCGATCTGCAGGACGAGCTCCGCCAGGCCGTGGGCGTGCCCAAGACCGAGATCGAGCCGTTCATCGCGCCGCCGGAGCTTATCGCGAAGATCGAGGACATGGTGCGGTCGGACGTGGAAGCGGGCTGGCGCATTCCGGGCAAGACCGAGCGCCATGACCGGCTGCGGGATGTCTGGAAGACGGCCCTGGCGAAGCTCAAAGCCGAGGAAGTGGAGCTGGGCCCGAACCTGATCCACTTCGTGAACGTCAAGGAGCACCTGGACACCGAGGTCCTGCGCAACCTGATCTTGAAGGAAGGCGTGCGGGCGGACGGGCGGCATCTGGACCAGGTGCGGCCCGTGACCTGCGAGACCGGGATCCTGCCCCGCGCGCATGGCTCCGCCCTCTTCACCCGCGGCGAGACCCAGGCCATGGTCGTGATCACGCTGGGCACCAGGAAGGACGAGCGCAAGATCGAGCGGCTCGAGGACGAGTACTTCAAGACCTTCTTCCTCCATTACAACTTCCCGCCCTATTCGGTGGGCGAGACCAAGCGCATGCTGGGCCCCGGCCGGCGCGAGATCGGCCACGGCAACCTGGCCGAGCGCGCCATCGCCCGGGTGTTGCCCGAGCACGACGGTTTCCCGTACACCATCCGCATCGTGTCCGAGATCACCGAGTCCAACGGCTCGAGCTCGATGGCCACGGTGTGCGGCGCGAGCCTGTCGCTGATGGACGCGGGTGTGCCGGTGAAGGCGCAGGTGGCGGGCGTGGCCATGGGGCTCATCAAGGAGGACGAGGGCAAGTTCCACGTTCTCACCGACATCATGGGCGACGAGGACCACTGCGGCGACATGGACTTCAAGGTGGCGGGAACGAGCGAGGGCGTGACCGCGGTGCAGATGGACATCAAGACCTCCGGCCTGAACCGCGAGATCATGGGCAAGGCCCTCTCGCAAGCCAGGGAGGCCCGGCTGCACATCCTGGGCAAGATGAACGAGGCCCTGCGAGAGCCGCGCACGGAATTGTCCACGTACGCGCCGCGCATCGTGACGCTGAAGATCCCGGTGGACAAGATCCGCGACGTGATCGGTCCGGGCGGCAAGGTGATCCGCGGGATCATCGAGCAGACCGGCGCCACGATAGACGTGGAGGACGACGGCACGGTTCACGTGGCGTCTCCGGACCAGGACGTGAACGACCGCGCCATCAAGATGATCAAGGACCTGACCGCGGAGCCGGAGGTCGGGGCCATCTATACGGGCACCGTGGTCCGGATCACGGACTTCGGGGCCTTTGTCGAGATCATGCCCGGCCGCGACGGGCTCTTGCACATCTCCGAGATCGAGAACCGCCGGATCGAGAAGGTCACCGACGTGCTGCACGAGGGCGACCAGGTGACGGTCAAGTGCCTGCGCGTTGACCCTGACGGCAAGGTCGGGCTCTCACGAAAGGCCGTGCTCGACCAGCAGCCGGCCCAGGAGGAGCGGCCGCGTGACGCCGACGGCCCGCCGCCCGGCGCCCGTCCCTATCGCGGCGACCGCGGCCCGGACCGGGGAGGCGACCGCCCAAACCGTCCCGACCGCGGAGGACGCGGAGGGAAGGACCGCGGCTAGCCCAGAAGCCGCCCGCCCGGAGGGTCAGACCGCGGAGGCGATAACGATTAAACCCGAATAGCGGGGCCAAGACTTAACGCCAAGACGCCAAGAAATAAAAACATGATTTTTCTTGGCGGTCTTGGCGTCTTGGCGTTATCTTCCGTCCCTGAAGCGAAATAATTTTACGGATTAGAATTATGGACCTGACCAGGCTGTTTTATCCTCGTTCCATCGCCGTGGTGGGAGCGTCGCCGCACATGGGCGACGGCAAGATCCCGTGGTACCAGATCCTGCGCGGCGTGGGCTATCAGGGCGAGCTGTACCCGGTGAACCCGGCGCACCGGGAAATCCACGGCGTGCCCGTGCTGCCGTCGCTCGAGGCCGTGCCCGACGGCGTTGACCTCGCCATCGTCTCCGTTCCCGCGCGCCACGCGCTTTCCACCCTGCAAGCGGCGGTGAAAAAGCGCATCGGGTTCGTTCACTTCTTCACCTCCGGTTTTTCAGAGGCCGGGAACCGCGGTGCGGAGGAGGAGCTGGTCCGCGCCGCGCGGCAGGGCGGCACGCGCATCCTGGGGCCGAACTGCATCGGGGCCCACTGCACCGAGTCGCGCCTCACCTTTGACCCCTCGGTCCGTCCCCGGCCGCCCGGCAACGTCGCGTTCCTGGGCCAGTCCGGCGGCGTGACCAATAATTTCGCGCGCGCGGCCCAGGCCCGCAAGGTGGACCTGAACAAGGCCGTGTCGTACGGCAACCAGATTGATTTACGGGTCGAGGACTTCCTGGAATATTTCGCGGACGACGCCGCAATCAAGGTGGTGGCGGCGTACATCGAGGATGTGAAGGACGGGCCGGCCTTTATCAAGGCGCTCAAGAAGGCCACGGCCAAGAAGCCGGTGGTGGTGCTCAAGGGCGGGTCCACCGAGGCGGGCGCCCGGGCGGCGATGAGCCACACCGGGGCGCTCTCGGGCCGGCGCGAGGTCTTTGCCGCGGTCATGCGCCAGACCGGGTGCATCGAGGTTTCGACGCCGGAAGAGATGCTGGACGTGGTGATGCTGGCCACGGCGGAGAGGCCGGCGCGCGGGCCGAGAGTGGCGTTCCTGGGAGCGGGCGGCGGCACCTCGGTGCTGTTCACGGACCTCGCGGTGGCCGCCGGGCTCACGCTCCCTCCGCTCGCGGAAAAGTCGCAGGCGCTGATCGCCGCGAAGATCCCGAACGTGAACACGAGCACGCTAAACCCGGTGGACCTGGGCGCCTTCGGCGTGGACTTCCGCATCATGGAGCTGGCCGCCCGCGCCATCAGCCACGACGAGAACATTGACGTGATCGTGCCCTATTTCTCGCTCGACTTCGCGAGCATGTTCAAGGACGAGACGATCGAGCAGGGCCTGGCAGGGATCGTGGCCGCGGCCCGCGACACGGAAAAGCTCGTGGTCCCCATCATCTCCCGGTCGGCCGAAGACGTGCCGCGGCTCGAACATCTGCGGCTCATGGCCTTCAAGGCCTTCCGGGCGGCGGGGCTGCCCGTGTTCAACACGACACAGGACGCGGTGAGCGCGATCTTTAAAATCTCAGCGAGGCGGGCGAGTCAAGGGTGAGCTTACCGCAGAGGCGCAGAGAACGCAGAGATATTTTTTAAAAAAATGAGCCGAGAAAAGGCGGGAGGAGTTTTCAGGCTCCTCCCGCCTTTTATTTGTTCCGGCAGAGCTTATGGCCTCAGAATGAGTGTGAAAGCGGCGGAGGCCTTGGCGTTGTCCGCGGTCGGGCTGAATTGCCATTTCTTGATGGTCTTGATGATGCATTTTTCCAGGTCGGCGTTGTTGAGGCCGTCCGAGACCACGGTGACCTTGTCCACCGACCCGTCCGGCTTGATCTCGATCCGAAGCACGATCTTGCCGGAAAGGCCCGGCTGGCCGCGCAGGATGACGCCGTAGCAGGCCTCGATGGCGCCCAGCCCCTGCTTCACGACCGTTTCCACGTCGGCCTTGGTTATGCCGCCCTTGACGCTGAGCTTTTCATGGCTCACCCGCGCCGACTGCTCCTTTTCCGCGTCCTTCAGCTTGTCATTCTCGTGCAGGCCGTAGTCCGGGGAGGTCTCGGCTTCCTCCGGCTTGGCGGCGGGCATGGACAAGGACTTACCCGCCTTGGCCCTCATCGTCATGGAAGGCAGTACTGCCGAACCGGCCATCATCGAACCGCCCACCGCGTAATTCGACACGCCTTGCGGCAGCGGCAGCGGCTGCTTGACGGTGACGGCCTGGCCGTCTTTCAAGCGGACCTCGGAGTCAATGGCGACGAACGAGGTGTAGGCGGTGAGCAGGTTATAGGTGAGTCCCAAATTGGTGACCTCCTTCACCCGCTCGTCGTCCGGGCTCACGGCATTGTAATCATCGAGGGTGGCGATGCGGTCGCGGGCCCAGAGGTAGCGCAGAGCGGAGTTCGCGGGAAGCGGCTTCACGTCGGAGACGGTGAACGTTTCCTTGTACGTCCTTTTCCCGGTGACGCCGGAGACGGTGATCTCGCCGGCCGGATTGCCTTTGAATTTTCCGAAGACGATCACGGGGCGCTGGGCCAGGACGTCGGGCACGCTCTTCGGCTGAACGTCGTAGGCGCCGAACTTGCCGTAGTCGAGCTTGACGTTGGTGAGCACGGGCGACTGGACCAGCTTGCGGAGCTTGGCGGCCTGGTCGGGCGCCTCTTTGGGGTCGGTGACCACGAACGGCTCGCCCTGTCCGGCGCGGGCCATGCCCTCGATCAGGAAGCGGTTGACGCTCGAGCCGATGCCGAACGCGAACATGTTGGCGTCGTTCAGGTTGTCGCGGATGAGATCGAACGATTCCTTTTCCACGTCCACGTAGCCGTCGGTGGCGATGACCACGGTGCGGGACACGCCCCGGGTGCGGGGCAGCGCCAGCGCGCGCTTCAAGGCCGGAAGCAGCTCGGTGCCGCCGCCGCCCTGCTGGTTGTCAATCATGTTGATGGCGCGGGCCACGTTCTCGTCGGTGGCGGCGAGCGACTTCTCGGACATGACCGACGATCCGCCGGCGAACAAGATGACGTTGAAGGTGTCGGTGGACCGGAGGTTCCCGATCAGGTCCGAGAGCAGCTTCTTGGAGATGTCCAGCGGGAAGCCGTGCATGGAGCCGGACACGTCCACGATGAAGATGTACTCGCGGGGAGGGATGTCGGCGTCGGTGACGCGCGCGGGCGGCTGCATCATGAGCAGGAAGAAGTTCTCCTTGTCGCCCTGGTACAGCAAGAGCCCGGACTGGATCTTGCCGCCGGCCAAGCGGTACTTCAAGATGTAGTCGCGGTTGCCGCCGGCCTTTTCGGACCGGTCGAGCTTGACCGTGGCCAGCGCGGGCCCGTCGTAGGCCACGTCCACTTTGTGCGTGCCGCAGGTGATGTCCTGGATGGGCAGGCCCGCGGAAAGCTCCACGCTGATGTCAAAGGTGTAGGGCGCGGCCTCACCCTCTTTGAGATACGGGTTCTGCACCCACTTGTCGGACTCGGCGGCCCCGGCTTCCGGCTTATTGGTGTAACGCGGCCCGACCACCGTCGGGTACACGAACTCATAAACCCCGTCCTCCGGGATGAGCAGCTCCGTGTATTGCAGCTCCACCTTGATCTCGTCGCCGGGAAGGATGTTGGCCACGTTCATCTGGAACACGTTCGGCCGCTGCTGCTCCAAAAGCGACGCGCTCTTGCCCTGCTGCTTCGCCTCCTCATAATCGGCGCGGGCCTTCTGCTTCTCCTCGATCCTGGCGACAATCACGCGCTTTCCGATGGTCATCTTCATGCCGTAAACCGCGGCGCGGGTGGAGGCCGGGAACACGTAAATGGCTTCGATCGGCTTCTTGCCGTCGTTCTTGTAGACCTGGGTGACCAGGACGTCGGCGATCACGCCGGCGATGTTGACTTGCGCGGTGGTGGACTTTAAAGAGAACTGGTCCACGTCCGCGTCGCCCTGCACCAGGAAGTAGGGCGACAGGGTCTTGTCGCCGCCCTCCATCTCCTGCGCGCGGGCCAGGCCGGACGCGAGCCAGACCGCGGCCAATACCATCATTACCGTGAGCGTTCGAAAAATCTTCATGGGTCGTCTCCTTTTTCCATCAGACTCGGGGCTTGTTAGCTTATGAACGTCCCGGCGCGGAAAAAGTTTCAAGCGAGGGAAAATATAGGGAGGTAAAAAATACTTGCCGCCGGGGCGCCCCCGCAGGCGCTCCGGCCCGGGCAGGCACGGGGGCCTGCCCCTACCCCAGCTTGAGGCAGAGCTCGGCCACGCGGGCGCCCAGCTTCCGGGCGTTCTCGGCCGTGGCCGCGTCCGGCGCGCCGACGCAGGCGGTGCCGTAATGGCCGGTGGCGCTCATGGGGTCGCCGACCACCGCCATGCCGTAGATGAGCAGGCACTGGATGATGGACATCATCACGGTCTCCTTGCCGCCGGAGGGGTCGGCGGAGGTGGCGAAGGCCGCGCCCACCTTGCCCTCCATCTTTTTCCTGGTGCCCACGAATTCGTCGAAGATGCGCTTCAGGTCCCAGGCCATCACGCCGAAGTAGGTGGGCGAACCCGCGATGATGCCGGCGCAGTCCAGGAAATCCTGCTTGGTCACTTCCGATGTGTTCTTCATCACCGCCTTGACGCCTTTCACCGACTCCACGCCCTTGACGACCTCCTGGGCCAGCTTCTTCGTATTGCCGCTCTTGGAAAAATAAAGGACCAGCACTTGCATCGTTTTTTCCTCCTTGATCAAGACCCTGTCGGCCTACTGGAACTCTTTACATTGTGTTTAACGTGCCATAGGCTTGAGCTTGATTCAAGCGCCGCGCACGGAGATGGACGTCATGGCCTTATTCGCGAAAAAAATGGAAAAGCCGCCGACCCACCTGGACGTGGCCAAGGACAAGCTCGCGCTCATCGGCCGGCTCATGGTGCGGCGGCGCCACGGCGATTTCTGGGAGGAGGAGACGCGGACGCTGCCGCGGGGCCTGAGGCGTCTCCGGCGGCGCTACAAGAAGTTCGCCGACGAGCTCTTCCGGCCCCTCGCGCTCGCGGTTGACCGCGACCCGGCATCGCTCGACAAGGAGCGGCTGTTCAGGGAGTACGCGGCGCGCGGCCTGGCCACCGAGCTGTTGCCCTGGCCGCTCGGGACCATGAAGTGGGGAGCGGTGCGGCAAGGCGGCCTGATCGCGTCCATGCTCAAGACGGAGGAGCTGGCCGCGGCGTGCCCGGGGCTCACGGTGATGGTGGGCGCGCACGATCTGGGCATGGGCCCGCTCCTGGTGAGCGGGTCGTGGGACGCGCTCCGGCGCTGGGTCCTGCCGACCTACCGGCGCCTCCGGCGCGGCGAGAAGTGCGTGTGGGCGTTCGCGATCACGGAGCCGGGCGCGGGCTCGGACGTGGAGGACCCGAACGGCGCGATGAAGGCGCGGGTGGTGACGCGGGCGCGGAAGGTCGCGGCAGGATACAGGATCAGCGGGCGCAAGGTCTTCATCTCGGGCGGGGCCGTCGCCGATTACGTGACGCTGTTCGCGTGCCTGGGAGACGAGGGTCTGGAAAGCTGGACCTGCTTCGTGGTCGAGAAAGGCATGAAGGGCTTTTCCGTGGGGCGCGTGGAGAAAAAGATGGGCCAGAAGGCGTGCGACGCGGCGGAGCTTGTTCTGGACGACGTGTTCGTGCCGGAGGTGAACCGGGTGGGCCCGGAGCGAGCGGGCTGGGCCATCAATCAGTTGACGCTCACGGCCTCGCGGCCGGTGGTGGGAGGAGTGGCGCTGGGAGTGGCGCGCGGGGCGTTCGAGCGATGCCTCGCGTTCTGTTGCACGGCGCGGCAGGGAAGCCGCCGGCTGGTCGAGTTCCAGGAGGTCCAGTTGGAGCTCGCGGAGATGATGACCCGGATCATGGCCGCGCGGGCGCTGGTCTGGAACACGGCGCTCCGCTACCTCCCGCCTCTTCCCGGCGCCTCCGCCGCGGCCAAGGTCTTTGCCTCCGACACCGCCGCCGAGATCTCCTCCCGCGCGCTCAGCCTCATGTCCGACCACTCCTATCTCCACTCCGCCGGCGTGGAAAAGGCGCTCCGCGACGCCCGCGTCACCCGGATTTATGAAGGCACCAACGAGATGAACCGTCTGGCGCTGTTCGCGGACCTGATGGAGGATGGACTTTAGTCGCGGCCCCTTTAATGTGGGAGCGACTTTAGTCGCGAATCTCTCTTAAAGGAGCGTCTTGCAAAACCGGCAACCTTGACGTGGGAGCGCCCATACGGGCGCGATTGTTTATTTAACAGTCCCCTGTGGTTCGCGCCCGGGGGGGGGCTCCCCCGCCGGCTGATGGCTGTTAAAACCGATTTCAATAAAACCTCTCCCCCTTTCTCACGTCCCCCAGGTATCTCTCGAACAACGTGTTATAGAACATGACGGCCATGAGGTTGCCGAGCCTCAGGTCCGCGCTGAAGGCGTGTTCCGGACAGCCGGAAAAGCAGCGGTAGCAGCGGATGCAGCGGCCGCCGAGGACAGGGTAAGGATCGAGCGTGATGTTGTTCACCGGGCAGTCGTACTCGCACCAGCGGCACCGGGTGCACTTATCAGGGTCCGCCTCGGGCGCTTTCAGGATTTTGCGCAGGTAGTCGTCGCGGTTCATGAAGGCCACGTAGTTGTAAAAACCGCCGGCCCGGAAAACGTCCGGCCGCGTTCCCGGGAGCGGGCCGGGAGTGCCGGCCGAGACGTGCTCGAACACGGAGCGCGCGAAGCGCCGGGCCTCCTCCAGGTCCTTTGCGTCCGGCCGGCCCGGGAAGCGCCCGTAAATCTCCGGGAACGGATGGAAGCACTCGCCGCGGATGACGATGCCCCCGGCCACGTCCGCGCCCTTTTGCCGGAGCGCGTCCGCCAGGTCGTAAAGCACGCGTCCGGGCCCGCCGCCGGAGGTCGCGAACACGAACGCGCGCCGCCCGTCGAGCCGCGGCAATGCGGCCAGCAACTCGCGCACCGGGAGCGGCGCGCGGCTGGAAAAGCAGGGCGTGCCCACGCCGATCAGGTCCGCGTCCAGCGCGTCCTGTGCCCGCGCCTTCTTGAGAGCAACGCTCCGCACCCGCGCGCCCGCCGCGTCCAGGGCCTCCGCCATGGCCCGAGCCACCTTGCGCGTGTTACCCGTCTGCGAAAAGCGGATGAGCGTGACTTTCATGGCCCGATCCCAAGCTTATAGCACGGATGGAAAAGGTCAAGCCCCCTCATCGTGCCGCTTCTTGACATGTTCAAGCAGATTCAATAGGCTGATTCAACTCGGACTTTATTACGCCTTGCACAGGAGGAACGCGCCATGTCTTACGATTCGAGGCCGTGGATAAAATTTTATGATCCGTGGGTGGAGCCGGATTTTCAGGCCCCGGACATCACCTACCCGGACCTCTTGGAGGCCGCGTTTTCCGACTTCCCGGGCCGCGCCGCCATGCGCTACATGGGCGCGACCATCACCTTCCAGCAGCTCGACGACTACTCGCGCCGCTTCGCCACCTTTCTCCACGAGATCGGCTGCGGGCCCGGCGACGTGGTCGGCATCAACCTGCCCAACATCCCGCAGTACCTGATCGCGCACGCGGGCACGCTCCGCGCCGGCTTGGCCGCCACCGGCATCTCGCCCCTGCTCACGCCCAAGGAAATGGCGTACCAGTTGAACGACTGCGGCGCCAAGGTGCTGGTGACGCTCGACGCCATCTTCGAGCATCGGGTCACCAAGTTCCACGAAAAGGCGGACAAGCTCAAGTACGTGGTGGCCGCCGGCATCGCTGACTTTTTGCCGTGGCCCAAAAAGACGCTCGCCAAGCTCCTGAAAAAGGTCCCCACCGGCAAGGTGACGGACCTGCCCAACAAAACCGTGCTCCGCTTCATGGAGCTGCCGGGGAAATACCCGGCGGAGAAGCCCGATGCCAAGATCAAGCCCGGGGACACCTGCCTCATCCAATACACCGGCGGCACCACCGGGCTGCCCAAGGGCACCGAGCTCACCCACGCCAACATGGTCACCAACCTGAGCCAGAGCCTGCAATGGTCCAAGACCGAGCGCGGCGGCGAGATCCAGATCTCCGGCTTCCCCTTCTTCCACCTCGCCGGCCTCGCCTTCGGCATGATCGGCATGGGCTTCGGCAACACTCAGATCCTGATCCCGGACCCCAGAAACACCCGCCACTTCTGCGAGGAGTTCGCCCGCTGGCTCCCCACCGGAATGGCCAACGTGCCGTCGCTCTACATGATGCTGCTCAAGGACCCGATGTTCAAGACGCTCAATTTCACCCAGGTCCGCGGCTGCATCTCCGGCGCGGCGCCCTTCGCGGTCGAGGCGATCAGGGACTTTGAAAAGGTGGTGGGAAGCAACAAGGTGGTCGAGGTTTACGGCATGACCGAAACCAGTCCGCTCCTCACCATGAACCCGTACGTGGGCAAGAAAAAAATCGGGACCGTGGGCGTGCCCATGCAGAGCACCTGGATCAAGATCGTGGACCTGGAGACGGGGACGAACGAGGTCCCGGTCGGCCAGGAGGGCCACCTCATCGCGCGCGGGCCGCAGGTGATGAAGGGCTATTATCAGAAGCCGGAGGAGACGGCCAACGCGCTCCGCGATTTCCAGGGCCGGAAATGGCTTTACACCGGCGACGTGGCGCGCATGGACGAGGACGGCTTCTTCACCATCGTGGACCGGCAAAAGGACATGCTCAACGTCGGCGGCTACAAGGTCTTCTCCCGCGAGGTCGAGGAAACCCTCTACGAACACCCCGCCATCGAGTTCTGCGCCATCATCGGCCTCAAAAACCCCGACCGCCCCGGCTCCGAAATCGTCAAGGCCGTGATCCAACTCAAAGCATCCCACAAAGCCAAAGACCGCGCAGCCGTCGAAAAAGAGATCATGGCCTACTGCCACGAAAACATGGCGCCCTACAAAATCCCCAAACAGATCGAGTTCGTGGACAGCCTGCCGCTGACGCCGATCGGGAAGGTGGACAAGAAGGCGCTGAGGTGAGGAGAGAGGCTTGGGGCTTGGGGCGTGGGGCTTGGGGCGTGAGGTTAGGGGCTTGGGACTTGGGGCGTGAGGCTTGGGGCTTGGGGGAGGCCGGTTCACCGGCCTTGAAGCCTTGGTGCAGGCCCGTGCTTTAGCGCGGGTGAGTAGCACAGGTTTTAAAACTGTGCTCCGGACCCCGTTTCAACGGGGTTCTCGATCCAGAGGATTTATCCGGCGGCTGAAGCCGGGGCGTGTACGGCCCGCGCTTTGGAATGCGCGCGGCTTGCCGCCGCCTGAGGCGGATCATCCGCTTTCGCTCGGCAAGCTTGCTTGCCGGCCCCCGAACAAGCTCCCCAATCCGCTGCATGCGCGCGGATTTGACTGCCATAACGCCGGTCATTATACTCGGTTAGTGCCCGATCCGGACAAAGGAGACTTCAAATGAAAAGAGATGCCAAGGACCTTCTTGAACAAGCCATGAAGCTTCCCCCGGAAGCCCGGGCCGCCATCGCCGGAACCTTGCTGGAAAGCCTGGACAAAAATATTGATGAGGACTCCGAAGCGGCCTGGGCCGCTGAATTAAAAGCCCGCATCCACGAGCTCGACTCCGGCGCCGTCAGCACAGTTCCATGGCCCGAAGCCCGGAAAAAGATCATGGAGGATTGATGCCCAAGGAGGTCGAGCTCCATCCCGGTGCGCTGGAAGAATCGCGGGCGGCTTGAGCCAGCTCGGCAGCGCGGTGATGACGAGCGGCGTCGGGCCGGTCTTTTGGCGGATGGCGGCGAGCCAGGAGCGATAGCCGTCAAGCTTTCCGTCGGCGCAGTCAAAGTCAATCTGCAGCTCCTGGACATTAAGCCCCGAATCTTTGGCCCGGGCCATGATCTTGGCCGCCAGGCCGGCGATGGTCCGCGCCGGCTCGCCGTCTTCGGTGAATGGCCCGGGGTACGGTCCGATGCGCAGGGCCAGGCCCACCTGGAGGCCTGATTTTTTCAGGGCCGGATAATCACATGGGACCATGACCGAACGGAGCCTGCCCTTGTCCCAGGAGATCTCCGCGGCCAGAACGGCCAGGCCCGAGACCTGCGATGGCATCATGTTGATGGATTCCTGGACCGCTCCGTCCCAGGAGCGCTGCCAGACGTAGACCTCCTGGCTGATGGGCCCGGCCGCGCGCGGCACGGGGCGGGTGCATGAGACCGACGCGAGAGCAGCGCAGGCGGCCGGGAGCAGGAACGCATATTGAACGCGGCGCAAGGCTCCCCGGCCCCGTTCTTTCCCGCCGGACCCCATCAGCGTCCCTTGAGCGGGGCCGCGTCAGCGCGGTTCATGCTTCATACTCTTTCCGGAGGCTTCCATCCGCCGAAGATTTCCTCGAGTCTTTTGGCCGCGGCCAGGGTGAGGTGGTCGTTCCACTTGGCGGCGACGACCTGGATGGACACGGGCAGGCCGTCGGCGCGGCGGAAGATGGGGACGATGGTCGCGGGGAAGTGCATGATGTTGATGACGCCGGAGTAGCCGATGCCGATCAGGTCGAGCCAGATGTGGTGGTGCTTGGGCGCGGGCACGGGGAACACGGGGCAGATGAGCACGCCGTCGTCGCCGAGCTTCGCGCTCATGCGGCGGCGGAGGTCGTCGGCCAGGTCGAGCATCTTCTGGCCGGTGCCGGGGAGCCACTTGTTGGGCTTCTCGATCAGGGCGGCGCCGAGCGCGGGCCAGGTGATCTTGGAGCGGCGCAGGATGAACCTCACGACCTCCCGGCCGAGCTTGATTTTCTCGTCCCCCTCCAGGTTCTCGAGAAACGGTGTCGGGTTCTGGGCCATTCCGGCCTGCCACATTTGCAGGCTGTTCTCGATGCCCTCCGGGACCCAATGCTCGACCATCGCGGCCTGCCCGGTGAGCGCGCCCGCGGCCATGGCCACGGCGCGGCGCACGTCGGCGCCGGTCTTGGCCTGGCCGTTGTAGTCGAAGAAGAAGACGCGGAGCTTTTTCAGGTCCACCTGATCGAACGGCTTGAGCTCGCGCTTCTCCACGATCCCGTCCTTGCCGTCGGGCCCGGCGATCAGGGGGAGGGTGTAGGCCAGGTCCGCGACGGTGCGGCCGATGGGGCCATAGGCGCAGTAGGGGCGGAGCGGGCCCAGGATTTCCGGGAAGTGGCCGGTGCCGGGCACCATGCCGCCGGTGGGCTTGTGCCCGGGCACGCCGTTGAAGGCGGCCGGGTAACGGATGGAGCCGCCGATGTCCGAGCCGATGCCGATGGGCGAGCCGGCGGCGGCCACGATCGCTCCCTCCCCTCCCGACGACCCGCCCACGCCGCGGGCGAGGTCGTAGGGGTTGTTGGTGCGGCCGTAAACGTGGTTATAGGTCTCGTTGAACATGGCGGCCTCGGGCACGTTGGTGCGGCCCAGGATGATCGCGCCCGCGGCCTTCATCCGCTCGACCACGGTGGCGTCAAAATCCGCTTTCAGGTCCTTCCGGGCCCACACGCCGCCGGACCAGGTGTAGCCCTTCATGGCGTACGTGTCCTTGATCGTGCACGGCACGCCGAAAAGCGGCGGCAGATTGTCGCGGCTTTTTGCCAGACGCTCCGCCGCCTCCCCGGCCTCCTTCCTGGCCTCGTCAAAGCGCGGGACCACCACGGCGTTGATCTTCGGGTTCACCTCCTCGATCCGCCGAATGTGCGCCTCCACCGCGTCCACCGGCGACAGCTCGCCCTCCCGGATCCTCCGCGCCATCTCCTTGACCGGCATGGTCAACAACTCTTCCATGATTTTTTCTCCTTCCTTTTAAACAAGCCGAATTAACCGCCAAGACGCCAAGAGCGCCAAGAATTCTTTTTTAAATAAGAATTAATTCTTTTTCTTATCTTGGCGGTCTGGGCGTCTTGGCGGTTCATCTTTTTTTCTCTCATTCACAAGGCGACCCTTCCGGCCCCGGCGCCGGGATGGTGGCGGCGCCGGTGTCTATGAGGGTGCGGAGGAAGCAGCCGTACTGGTGCTTGGTCTCGGTAAGGTTGTAGTCCACGTTGTGGCCCTCGTGGGTCCAGGCGTCCGGCTCGTACTGGAGCGCGGCGGCGGTCGCGGGCCGGCCGTCCTCGGATTGGACGTTTTGGCGCACCGGGTAGTTCTCGGGCGCGGGGTGGCCGATCAGCCGCTCGTTCATCATGATGGAGTCGTCGCGGACCTGGCCGGCCAGGGGCAGGCCGAGCGCGGTGATGATGGCGTTCTGGGTGACGGGCTTGGTGTAGAAGTCGTTGGCGCCGACGGCCAGGTACACGTTCTTGGCGGGCGCTCCGGGGAATGGCCTCTGCCATAGGTGGGGCGCGAAGGTGATGGTGTCGCACGGCTCGAGCACGGCCTGGATGATGCTGATCGTGGGCCAGCGCGCGTCCATGGGCTCATCGTGAGCGCCGTTGGTGATCCAGGCGAAAAACCAGGGCTTGGCCGGGACCGCGGTGAAGTTGCGGATCAGCAGGCCCCAGTGGCCCGAGGCGCCCGCCGGAATGGTGGCGATGATGCCGGGCTCGACGCCCGACCACGAGCCCAGGATGGTCCCGCCCATGGAAAAGCCCATGCCGAAAAAGTAACGCGGGTCAAAATGGATCTTGTGGTCGGGTGACGCGGAGGCGTCGGTCTCGGGGCAGAGCGATGGGTCAATGGTAAGGCCGCGCATGAGGCGGAGCAGCGCGGCGTTGTCGGCGGCGGCCTGCCAGTGGTTCGCGACCAGGACGTCGCCGCGGAAGAAGTTGTAGAAGGGCAGCTCGGCGGTTCGGCCGCGCTTGCCCCAGCGGTTGTGGAGCCGCTCCGGGTTCTTGACGGTTGCGGATGACACGCCGGCAATGTCCTGCTCGGCGAAGACGCGGGCGGGTCCCTCGCCGGGCGTGAATTCGTTGCCCTTGCCCTTGATGATGTGGTCCAGAAACTCGTTGGAGCCGTTGCCGCCGCCGTGCAGGTAGATGACGAGGGGGAAGCCGGCCGCGGGCATCCTGCCCTTGGGCACCATGACGATAACGGGGATTTTTTCCGTGCGCTGGACCACGGGCGCGCCGGTCTGGTCGAACACGGCCTTGCCGCCGTGGAGGAACTGGCCGCCGCGTCCGGTCTGGAACTGGGGCGCGGTGAAGGACGAGTTAAGGGCGTAGAAAGCTGGGTGGTCGCGGAAAGGCGCGAGCGGGGCGTCGAGCTCAAGCGTCGGCTGGGCGTCGGTCCAGGCGATGATGGAGCGCAGCGGCGCGGTGGGGTCGCCGGTGGTATAGACGGTGGCGGCGGCCACGTCCGCGGGCGCGATGCCCTGGTCGCGCAGGAATTCGGCGAGGGGCTGATAGACCTTGAACACGGACAGTCCCTGGGCCGTGTGCGCGGCGTAGCCGGAGAGGAGGCCCCGCAGGAAGTCGGGCGTGGCGAGCGCCGGGTCCAGCGAGCGCATGACCACCGCCGCATAAACCGTGTCCTCGCGCAGCACAAAGCCCGGATACGGGCAGATGGCGAGCAGGTTGTGAAGCGGGCCGCGCTCATGCGCGTGGAACCAGCACCATACCGGCACGCGCTCGCCGTAGCCCGGCGAATTCTTGTCCGCGTTGACCAGGAACACCGGCGAGCCCGGCTTGACCGATTCCTCCGGGCCGGGAAGCCGCGCGCCGTCAATGGCGCCGTCGAAGCGGATGAACACCGACTCCGTGACCGCGAACCCGTCCATGCCGTCACTCAGGTTACGGTAATGCACCGAGAGCGGGCTGTCCGCCGGCACCGGGAACCCGCGCCGGTCCACCCTCCCGTCCGGATAGCGGTGAAGATCATTGGGATAGGGGACGGCGAAGTAGTCGCGCCCGGCCGCGGCCGGGTCGAAGACCATCTTGACCTCGGCGCGCGCCGCGCCCGCGATCAACACCACCAGCGCAGCCGTCATGACGCTGGAATACATCAGGCCCCTCCCATTCATACTGTTTAATCGTATGGCTCCACCACCACTCTGGTCCCGATGTCGGCGAACTCGAGGTTCAACCATTTAGCGTCCTCGAAGAAGATACGAACGCAGCCGTGGCTGGCGTTCCTGCCGGGCACGTCGGTGGAGGCGTGGATGCCGAAGCCGCGGGTGAAGCTCAAAAAATAGGGCGTGGGCGCTCCGCCCGCCGGCTCGTCATCCTTGGCGACGGGGAATTGGGACGAGGAGGCCCAGCGGCCCTCTTTGCTGTTGACCTTGAACTCACCGGTCACGGTCAAGCAGCGCTTGCCGATGTCCGGGCACCACGACCTGCCGCCGGCGGCCGGTCCCCACCGCACCAGCCGGCCCTGCTCGTCATAGGCGGCAAAGGCCAGCAGCTTGGGGTCGAAGATGATGAGCTTCTCGCCGTGAAGCTCGCCGTCCGGGCCGAATGCCAGCTTCTGGGCCGGATCGCACTCCTGCTCGCACACCCTTTTCACCTTCTCCTGGCCGCTCCCGCAGTTGTCGCAGCGGAGCCGGCAGACCGGCTCGCCTTTGGGCGCGCACACCGGCTCGAGCCGGAGCGGAAACGGCGAGTAGTCCATGTAGGTCTTGCCGGCCATGTCGTCGGGCACCGCGACCACCATGCCCTTTCTGAGCCGGAGGTTCATCCGGTTCAGCTTGATCACGATCTCGCGCTCGCGCGGGTCCGGCCACAGGTTCTCCCAGGTGTCGCGCACTTTCTTCTTGATTACCGTCTTGCCCTTGCGCGTCCTCACCGTCTTCTCGACCACGCTCGTGCCCGCCGTGATGCAGTGATACCCCGGCGTGTCGCACAGGCTCTCGCCGTAAAGCCCGCGCTGCGCGGCCCGCGCCGGCAACGCAACGCAAATTCCCACAACCACTATCGCGAACCATAGCTGTAACGATCCAAAATGTTTTTCGCGCACCTTCCGACTCCTCCTCTCTGAATTCCTCGGCCCCTGAAATGCCAGGGACACAAGTAATAAATAATATCATATTCCCGCCGCAAGATCAGACGGAGCGCTTGCTCGCTAACCATCTAACCCATTTAAAAGGCATTTTCAGGGAAAGCAGCGGAAGTGGCCGACGATTCTCCCACTTGATATTTCGGGAAGTTGAGTATGAACCTGGCTGCGCAAGATCAATCCTTCCATTCCGTTTCCGGAATCTCGGCGTTGACGAGGATATTTCTTAAAGTGCCGACTGGAAGGACACGCCCGCGATGCTCGGGCACGATTACTTGGAGGCCGGTTTCGGGATGACGCCATTTGCGGTGGCTGCCTTTTTGCGAGACCATCTCGAATCCGTAACGCCGGAGCAGCGCCTCGACCTCCCTGGCCGTCAGCCGGCGGGTGCGGGGAGTCAACCGACGCTGACCTCACAGGCAATGGCGCCATCCTTCAGCGACACCGGAGAAGGCTCGAGGTAGAGCTCGATGGCTTCCCTGATGTTTGACAGCGCCTCTTCTTGGGTTTCGCCCGCGGAGGCGCAGCCGGGCAGTTCCGGGCACCATACGGCCCAGTCGCCCGATTCAGGATCGCGTTCCAGGATGACCCGCCATTTCATTTTTTCTCTCCTGCCGTCTCCATGACTTCCATACAGTATCTATTTTAACTCTCCGGCCATTACATTTCAAAAACTATTTCAGGGCACTCTTGTCCAAAATAGGAGCTAAGAAAACCGCCCAGGCGCCAAGAACGCCAAGAATCGCCAAGTAAATCCTGGTGTTTCTTTGCGGCGGGACAAAAAACAACTCCAGGGCTTTGGCCCCAACCTGCTTGGCGAACCGGCCGACGGGAGCGCCAAGAAAGAATCATTTGGCCGGAAGCTGGACTGAGTTT
>Ga0307378_10001003_pt1 | contig 46665 bp, 44 predicted proteins | sample UN1MG_FD_202238 | JGI IMG/M metagenome (GOLD analysis project Ga0307378, IMG submission 202238) | Soil microbial communities from Risofladan, Vaasa, Finland - UN-1 | ecosystem: Environmental > Terrestrial > Soil > Coastal area > Acid sulfate soil | place: Finland: Risofladan, Vaasa | collected... | reverse complement strand
GTCTAACCCGAAAGTTTCCCCAGGAAGAGCAATATGGGCTTTCTGCCCAGATGCGACGGTCTGCAATATCAATTCCAAGTAATATCGCCGAGGGTGCTGCCCGCAATTCTGTCAAGGAGTATAAACAATTTCTTTATATTTCCTTGGGTTCAGCAGCTGAAATTGAAACGCAATTGGAAATCGCTGGAGGATTGGGATACATTTCAGATGGAAAAACACTTCAAACAAATATTATTGAGATACGAAAAATGTTAATGGGACTGATTTCCTATGTAACAAGAAAGAAAATTTCTGCAAAAGTATAAATTTCAATGGATTGTATTTATTTTTCTCCTAATCTTTCTTGTCACTTGTCACTCGTCACTCGTCACTCCTCACTTGTCACTCGTCACTCGTCACTTGTCACTAAGTCGAGGTATTCATATGCCTGAAAAACCCTACTTCGTCCACCCCTCCTCCTTTGTCGATGACGGTGTCGTTATCGGCCCTGGCACTAAGATCTGGCACTTCTGTCACATCCAATCCGGCGCCAAGCTGGGTTCCAAATGCATTTTGGGCCAGAACGTCAACATCGGCAACAACGTGATTATCGGCTACAACGTCAAGATCCAGAATAATGTTTCGGTCTATGAAGGCATTACAATAGAATCCGATGTGTTTCTGGGCCCCTCCTGCGTTCTTACAAATGTAAGCAACCCGCGTTCTCAAGTTCTTCGGCATTCGCTTTATGAAAAGACGCTCATAAAAAGGGGCGCCACCATCGGCGCCAACGCCACCATCGTCTGCGGCATCACCTTGGGCCGCTACTGCTTCATCGCCGCCGGCGCTGTGGTGACCAAAGACGTTCCCGATTATGCCTTTATAGTCGGAGTGCCGGGAAAACAAAAAGGCTGGATGAGCCGCCACGGCCATATCTTGAAACCCGGTCCAGACGGTATCATGGTCTGCCCGGAGAGCGGCTTCCGATACAAGGAAGTGTCACTGGGAATTGTTCAATGCCTCGATCTCAATGAAGAAGAGCCACTTCCGGAGGCCTTGGCCAAAGGAAAAGAACATTATCGGGCGATTAAATTAAAGGCATAAGTGAAAAGGATTCGGATCTTATTATCCTTCCTTGTCACTTGTTACGCGTCACTTGTCACTTGTGACTAAAAAATGAACAGGAAAAAACACCTCCTGCTAGGTTACTAAAAATGACCGAAATGATGGCCTTGATCAACGAACTTTGGTATTTAAAGCGCGATATTGTTTCCGACGGCTATGATGCTGCATTGCAGCGTCTGGCCCGGGAACTGCCCATGACCATCCATGAGTATCCCACGGGCACGCCCTGCTGGACGTGGCGGGTCCCGGAAAAATGGACTTGTGATGAAGCGTATCTTGAGACAATGGCAGGAGAGCGCCTCATCGATGAAAAAAACCATCCCTTGCATGTGGTATCTTATTCGCTGCCATTCGAAGGAGTGGTAAAAAGGGAAGACCTGTTGCCGCATCTTCATACCCATCAGCGTTTGCCCGATGCCATCCCCTTCGTTTTCAAGTATTACGATCGGGACTGGGGGCTGTGTTTGCCGCAAACGCTAAAAAACACACTAAACGATGAAGCCTATAAGGTAGTCATAAGGACCCGATTTGAGAATGGCTCGTTAAAGGTAGGGGAAGTAATTGTTCCCGGAGAATGCGATCTAAATTTCATGTTGGCCGCGCACCTGTGCCACCCGGCGATGGTCAATGATGATTTGACCGGATGCGTGGTGGGTCTGGATGTTGCCCGCGCCCTGCTCAATGGTCCAAAACCATATTATACCTATAGGTTTTTGCTTCTTCCTGAAACGATCGGGTCTGTGGCCTATCTGAGTCATCACGAGGACCAGATACCTAGAATGACCGGCGGCTTGTTCCTGGAAATGCTGGGAACTGATATCCCCCACATTTTGCAGCATAGTTTTTTGCCGGAAAGCCAGGTTGATAAATGTTTTGCAACTGCCCTGGCAAACATTGATCCTGACTGTTCCCAGAAACCGTACCGGGATGTGATCGGCAATGACGAACGTCAATTCAATGCCCCCGGAGTGCGGGTACCCATGCTTTCCATTTCCCGCTGCATCCATCCCAAGACGGCTCCCAACTATCCCTTTAATGAATATCACAGCAGCCTTGACACTCCGGCGATTGTTTCCCAGGAGCGCCTGGAAGACTCCCGGGATCTGGTTCTGAAAATGCTGCATGCCTGGGAAAATAACCGCTTTGTGGTCAATGAATTCAAGGGCGAGATATTCTGCTCGGGTCACAAACTATGTATTGACCATACTGAAAACCCCGATGGGCATCGCCGTTTGTTCGCTGTCATGGAAAGGTGCGATGGAACCAGGACGACAGCGGACATTGCCCTTGAGCTGCGAATCTCGTTTCAGTCAGTCTGGGAGATTGTCAGTTTGTTGTTGGATCGTCAGCTGGTGCGCCTCAGTCCAAGACCAGCGTCTCCTGCACCAGCTGGGGATTAATTGTCCAATCGATGAAAGTTATTTACAACACATGTTTTGCCGATCCCTGGTTGAAAGTCGCCAGCCAACTTGAACAAAAACATGGATTGGAGCCCGTTTATTGGATCGGATATGAGATTGATGATTCCGAAAAACTGGTGCCTGCTGTTTTCCCCAATGCAGTTTATCACCCTGTTTTCGACGCTAGTAAAGGAATATTTCCTGATAGGATAAGCAAGCATTATGCCCAGGCACATATTAATATCGATTTTATTAAAGATTATGCATCCTATGAATTGCAAGCTTTAAAAATGATGGACAGGATGGATCCCGACCGCTGCAGTTTTTCCTTCAGTGAGCGGCAGAGACATTACCGGAATTTGATAAAGAACTGGACATCCTGCATCGACATACTCGAGCCGGAACTGGTCATCAGCGCTACCGTTCCCCATCGTGTTTATGATTATGTGCTGTATTTATTATGCCGCTATTTGCACATTCCATTTATCATGTTTCAGCATACGGCATTTCCAGGCAGAATTATTCCCTTGCAGGAAATCAATTCCATTGGCCAAGCAATCAAAAACGATTATGATGAAATTTTGCATGCCAAGCCGAATGGCAATATGCTGAAAGCCAATCTTGCCCCAGATATCCTGGCGGGATACCAGAATGTTCAAAAAGACTGTGAAATGGGCAAGCCCGCTTACGTGGAAACTAACAAGTTGCAGCATAAACAAAGTTCAAATATTGCAGGGCTTTCAATGAAATTGATGAGTGAAATATTCCGCTATCCTGCTAAGTTTTTTGGAAGAAAGGGATTCCTGCTGCAAGGATTTCCAACTTACTTGAAGCGGAAGAATAAAAGTTTAGAAACAAGCCGCTTAAACATCGTCCAATACTCTTTCTATAAAATTAAGGCGAATAAATTAAAAAGAAAATTGGAGAATTATTACGATTCCTGCACCCGCAACCCGGACTTCAGCAAGCCGTATATTTTTCTGCCGCTTCATTATCAACCTGAAATGACCTCGAATCCATCCGGTGACATGTTTGTCGACCAGTTCCTATGTGTGGAAACATTGGCAAAAAAAATTCCCGATGACTGGGAGATCTATATAAAGGAGCATCCGGCGCAATTTCAATCGCATGGAGAAGGCCAAACAAGCAGGATCAAGGAATTTTATGATGATCTATTAAAATTTCCAAATATTCGCCTTATGCCTTTGAATGCAGATTCATTTCATTTGATCTCCAATGCAAAGGCCGTCGCCACAATTACCGGGACCGTAGGCTGGGAAGCAATGGTTCGAGGCAAGCCTGTATTGATATTCGGTTTGTCCTGGTATGAAAATTACCCGGGAGTGCTGAAAATACGTAATGAAGAATCAGCTGGAAAAATATACGACTTTATTCAGAAATTTTCTTTTGATGAAAACAAATTGCTCTCTTATCTTGCTGCACTCGAAAAGAATTCGCTACGGGCTTATTACTTCAGGGGATTAAAAGATAAAATGAACCAGTCCGAAAAAGAATGTATTGAAAATTTGGTAGATTCTATCATCTGCAATATCAATTTATGAACAAGTTAAACATCGATCTGCGCGGTTTTGTTCATTTGGGCAAGATGTCAGGGGGATATTTTATTACCACCTTTGTCAATAATGCCATTCCTTTTTTGGTATTGCCGATACTTACCCGTTACCTTGCACCTGAGCAATTCGCCAATGTTGCTTTGTTTAGTTTTTATTTGGCTTTGTCCAATACCTTAGCAGGAATTTCCGTTCCGACTGTCATAGAAAAATACTTTTTCGAGTCTGATAAAAAGCATATTGCCAAGCTCATTGGTAATTCGCTGATGATTGTTTTGGTATTTTCATTGGCCACAATGTTGGTTATTATTATCACGTATCCACTGTTGCGTAAATATTTTGACTTAAGTTTATTCTGGCTCATTTTAATTCCAATGACTTCTTTTGCGTTTATTGTGTTTTCTATGGGCTTGACTGTAATGCGTAATGAAAAAAAGGTAATGCTTTTTGGTAAACACCAAATAGGAAATACAGCGATCAACATCGCCCTTTCATTGGTGCTGGTTGCCGTTTTATTACAGGGTTGGCAAGGCAGGGTATGGGGTATTATCATTTCCTATTTTATTTCAGCGCTATTAATGTATTACTATCTAAAATCAAATGGCTATATTTCATTCGCGATTTCAAGAAAGTTTATAAAAAGTATTCTAAATGTTGTTATGCCGCTAATACCAAATTCGATTCAGTCGATTATAATTTCTCAGGTCGGTATTTTCTTCATGCAGCTCTATTTTACAAAGGAGTTGTTGGGAGTTTATGCCGTGGGTTTTCAGGTAGCATTGGCCATTAAGTTTATGAACAGCGCATTGGCGTTGTCATGGTCTCCATATTTGTATGAACAACTTGCAAAAATAAACGCTATTAATAGGATGTATATTACCCGTATGTTTTTAACATTAATAGTGGTCATGTTTATGGGGGGAGTGTTTATAATTTTATTTTCGGGAACAATTTTAAGAATCGTGGCAAGCATACGGTATTCGGGTGCTAATGAATTTGTTCCCTGGTTAACCATTGGATTCTTTTTTAATGGACTTTCTGTTTTCTTGGGACCTTTTTTAATCAAATTCGAAAAGCAAAGGTATATCAGTATTATATCATTGTTAAATATGATTATAATGATTTTACTTAATATCTGGTTTGTAAATGCATTCGGTTACATAGGTATTGCCTATGCCTTCTCCATTATTTATTTTCTTATGTTTGTGGCTTTTGCATGGAAAGCGCAGCAAGTTTTTCCCTTGCCCTGGTTAAGAGCATTAAAAGTATGGAATTAAAACTGGTATTTCGAACCCATAACGATTAAAACAACAATGGTTGTTGCACTCATGAAATATTATTTATCATTGCATTATTGGAATTCCGCTTCCGTAAATTCAATAAAAAAAATGCAGTTGAAAAAATTTAGAAACATTTTTGATTATGCGAAAGAAAAATCATTTTTTTATCGGGAATATTACGGCGACCATGGTGTACTGGGTTTAAAGATTAAAAGTTTAGATGATATCAGGAATGTTCCGATAATCAATAAGTCCATCCTTAAAAAATATTCTACAAGAGATATCATGACATGCAATACGGATGATCTTATCAATATCCATAGCACCAGCGGGTCAACCGGCGAGCCTTTCAAAATTGCATTCAAAAAATATGAGGACTATTCGGCGCATGTCCGTGTCTTTTGGGCTTTAAGAAAAGCTGGTTATAGAATGAACGATAAAATAGTAATGATCACAAGATATGACGCTGAAGACACTTTTGAAGTAGAAAAGGATGTATCTGCCATTAGCGTGCTTCAAAATAAATTAAATTTGTTCCAGCGTGAGATTATTTCTATTTATGAGCCGGTCGATAAAATCATTTCAAAGTTAATGAAAACGAAAGCTCGAATATTATGGAGTACTCCTTCCATCATGCAAATTGTTTGCAATAGGCTTAAGGAAAAAGAGATCACGTTTGATTTCCCAATTGTTTTTTTTACTAGTGAAGTTATTTCTCCGAATCAAAAAGAACTATTTAACTTGTATTTGGGAAAGTATATCGTCAACTTATATGGCTCGATGGAATCGCCGTCGCTTGGTTTTGATTTCGGACTTTCGGATCGATTTGTAGTTTTCCCGAACTCGAATTATTTTGAATTTGAGCACGTAAAGGATAATGATTCAAGTAAAGTGATCGGCAAAGTTGTGATCACGAATTTGGTTAATAAAACCATGCCCATAATCAGATACGATTTAGATGATTTGGCAGAAATTAATGAGAATCCAGAGTTTGGTTATAAATACATAAAAAAAATATTTGGACGGCAGGATGATATAATAAAATTGAGAAACGGCAAATATCTGGCGCATCATCATGCCTATGAAATGTTCAAGGACTTTCATGAATGTGAAATGTATAAATTTATCCAAAAACCAGATAAAACTGTTCTATTACAGTTAAAAATTGCCCGTGATCAGGACCAAGCTCATGTCGAGAAATTGGCGCAGCAAAGATGGCGAAAGCATTTTGGGGGAGCCCCTTTGCGGATTGAGTTTGTAAATGAGTTTAAAATAAAAGCTCAAAGTGGGAAGTTCAAAAATATTGAAATCGAAAACTAGTGGCATGAATGCGAAAATAGCTCAAAATCTAGTCGGTGTCAGACAAATTGAATTCGATTTGTATCCATTACTGCCTCCATTCGATCCGGATAAAAAATATGCTGAACAAGATTCGGATTATTATTCCGGGTCGAATTCGGTTTACGATTCCGTGAGGAGCGTTCTGCATGATTTAAAGCTCGATTTAGAAAATTTTGATACAATGGATTGGAATCCCTTTAAAGAATTTATCAAGCCTGGAGATAAAGTTGTTATTAAACCAAACCTTGTTCTGGACGCTGATAATCAGGAAGCGATTACAACCCATGCTAGCGTAATCAGACCGATTGTTGATTATGTTTGGAAGGCATTAAAAGGTGATGGAATAATAGTTATTTGTGATGCCCCAATGGTTGAAGCAAATTTTGAGGAAATAGTTTTTAGAAATGGCCTTAAGAAAATGGTCGAGATCTTGAATGATAGAAGCTATAAAATTATTTTAGAAGATATCAGGGCAAGAAAAATCAGCAAAGCTAACAATGTTGTTATTGATGAAATAATTGATCCGGAAAAAGCAAAAAACGCTGTTGTTGTTGATTTAAAAGAAATGAGTTTTCTTGATGAAGAAGTGGTCAAGCAAAAAAAACTTTCGTATGGATCATACCTTAGAAATCAAATTATTGTAAATCATCAAAAAGGGAAACATTTATATCAAATATCAAAACTAATTTTAGATGCCGATGTTGTTATTTCAATTCCAAAATTAAAAACGCATAAAAAGTCAGGAATAACCTGCTGTTTAAAAAATCTTGTCGGAATCAATGTAGATAAAAATTATTTGCCTCATTTTACATTGGGGCCGGCCAATTTGGGTGGAGATGAATTTCCTCCAATACCGATATGGCGTATTCCAATTTTAATGGTATTTAAGCTGGCGAGACTTATCTTATTGGGTTTTTTGAGAAAGTATACAGCAAAACTTGTTTCTTTATGCATAGGGATATTGAATAAATTCAAATTCAAAATTGACAAAGAAAGTCCAACCGGAAAAGTGGATACTGCGCAAAGAGTATATCAACTTGTGACCGGCACCGATTATGGTGGTTCGTGGAGTGGAAATGAAACAATATGGAGAATGATTCTGGATCTGAATAGAATATTCTTGTTCGCAGATGTTAAGGGGAATATATGTTCTGAAAAACAAAGAAAAGTATTTTATATTGTGGATGGCTTCATCTCAGGAGTAAAAAACGGCCCTTTAACGCCTCATATTATAAAGCCTGGAATCGTTGCCGCAGGCTTTAATGCTGCGATGGTTGATAAGGCAATAATAGAATTGGCTGGGATCGATGCAAATAAAATTCCGCTGTACAGAGAAGCATTCTCAGATAAAACCGCTTGGCTTCATGAAAATTTAAATTTGCATATAAAATTGAACGGTAAATATATGGATCTAAAAAATATTAAGCCCATTACAATTTTACACGAACCAAAATATTGGAATTATACTAAAAATCGAAGCTATTTAATTTAACATTGAAAAGTATTTTACAAATATGAGGGGAAAATGAAAGATAATAAAGTTTATTCGAATTTTTTAAGTGTTTTGATCCCTGTTTACAACAATCAGGAAATTCTGGATGAACTGAATAAACGCCTGGTTCAGGTATTGCCGTCATTGTGCAAAGAATATGAAATTGTTTTGGTGGATGATGGCAGCAAAGACAATTCCTGGGAAAAAATTGAAGCGCTGAAAAAACAGTATGAAAAAATCGTGGGTATAAAGCTAATGCGGAATTTTGGCCAGCAGAATGCTATCGCGGCAGGCTTGGATCACGTTTCGGGTGATATCGTGGTGCTGATGGATGCCGATCTGCAGGACCGGCCCGAAGATATCCCCAAGCTTGTAGATGCCCTTTTTCAAAATGATGCATCCATGGCCATTGCCAAATGGAAAAGCAGAAAAGACAATCTTTTTAAGAAGTTTGTGTCCTGGCTTTTCTATCGTGTTTCACAAAAAATTACAAAGATTAAACATCAGCCCAATCTTGGTGTGTTCCGAGCCCTCCGCAAGGAAGTGGTAGAGGAACTAAAGAAATATCAGGAGAAGACATCTTCCACCCTGAGTTTGCTTTATTGGATAGGGATGGATTATACGACCGTTGAATTGACAAGGGATGAAAGATTTGCCGGCAAAAGCGGCTACACTTTAAAAAAAATGTTCAGGCTGGCCATGGACAGAATTTTTTCCTTTTCCATGTTCCCAATCAGGCTTGCTATTTATTCAGGATTGACCATATCACTAATGAGCATTTTTTATGGTCTTATATTGATTATCAGACGGCTGCATGGGCTGGTTGCTCCGGGTTGGACCTCGATTGTTGTTTTGGTGTTACTCTTTTTTGGAATGAATTTTCTATTCCTGGGCATGATCGGTGAATACCTGGGCAGGATTTTTATGGAATCAAAGCAGCGTCCAAAATTCATAATTAAAAAAATATTGAAATAGCAGATGAGTAAAAAAGTAATCATTCTGGGTGGTATTGGCAACGGCAGCGTAATCGCCAACGCCATGGTCGATGCCAACAAACGCGGTGATCATGAATGGGAGTTTGCCGGCTACCTGAACGACAGGATCGCTGCCGGCGGCAACATTGAATCATTTCCTGTGCTTGGAAAGCTTATTGATTGGGAGAGGTTTGTCGGAGACGGCTACTTTTTCATCAATACGATTTACAGGATCGACGGGCAACAGGAAAGGATTGAGCTGTTTGAGAGTTTAAATATTCCGGATGACCGACTGGCCACTTTTATTCATCCCCTGACCTATGTGGCGCCCAATGCGAAATTGGGACCGGGGACGGTGGTGATGCCCAATGCAGCCATTTCATCGGCAACATCGGTCGCCAAAGGGTGCCTGATCATGGTGGGAGCGACAATTTTGCACAATACCATAATTGGCAAATACTGCCATCTTGCCGCCCAATGCTGCGTGGGCGCAAACATGAACATCGCCGACGGAGTTCATATTGGATTAAATGCGACCACAAGGGAAAACCTGACGATTGGAAGGAACTCTGCCTTGGGCATGGGCTCCGTATTGACCAGGGATATGGGTGAAAATGAGATATGGGTGGGAAACCCTGCCAGTTTTTTAAGAAAAGCGAAATGAAGAAAGTCGCCATCATCCAGTCCAGTTACATCCCCTGGAAAGGATATTTTGACATTATTCATGATGTGGATTGCTTTATTTTTTTAGACGATGTTCAGTACACAAATAGAGACTGGCGGAACAGAAACAAAATAAAAACAAATTCTGGCGAGCGCTGGCTTACGATCCCACTTGGCAGCAATCGTGACAAACTGATCACTGAGATGGAATTCAAGGATTTATCTTGGAGAGAGACACATCTTCACAGCATTGAGCGATTCTATAGAAGGGCTGAACATTTCAGCAAGTATTATAAGTTGATAAAGGAGTATTATTATCAGCATGATTGGCTCCGCTTGTCCGATTTTAATCAAAACTTTATAAAAAGATTTTCCACGGAAATCCTTGAAATCAAAACCGTCTTCTTGGATTCCTCTAAAATCAATGTCAAACAGAAAAAGCTGAACAAGATCATCGGGTTGCTGGAGGCGGTCAATGGCGGCTACTACCTGAGCGGGCCGCTTGCCAGGAATTATATTGATGAAAGCGAATTTATCAAGAGAAACATAAAATTATACTACAAGGATTATGCAGGCTATCCGGAATACAAGCAATTGTATCCGCCTTTTTCCCACTATGTAAGTATTCTGGATTTGCTGTTTAATGTCGGTGACGATATAAAATATTACATTTGGGAATGGAGAGAGAACCCCAAAAGCAAATCATGATCCCATTCAACAAACCTTATTTTACCGGCCAGGAAACCCGGTATATTGAGCAGGCTGTCAGATCCGGGAAAATTTCAGGTAATGGTATATTCACGCAAAAATGCCAAACCTACTTCGAAACCAGATATGGTTTCAAAAAATGCCTATTGACTACTTCCTGCACAGATGCACTGGAAATGGCGGCCATTCTATTGAGCATCGAGCCCGGGGATGAAGTTATTATGCCCAGCTACACTTTTGTATCCACTGCCAATGCTTTTATATTGCGTGGCGCAAAAATTGTGTTCGCTGACAGCCGAGCCGATTATCCGGGGATCGACGAGGATAAAATTGAAGAGTTGATCACCCCCAGAACAAAAGCGATTGTTCCGGTCCATTATGGCGGTGCGGCTTGTGACATGGACAAGATCATGGACATAGCCGCCAGGCATAGTCTTTTTGTCGTGGAGGATGCAGCCCAGGCTATTAATAGTTTTTATTCTGGAAAAGATGGTATCAAAAGACCGCTTGGCAGTATCGGGCATTTAGCAGCTTTCTCATTCCATGAAACCAAGAATATTCAATGTGGTGAAGGCGGAATGCTGGTTGTCAACGACGACCGCTTCATACGCAGGGCGGAAATAATCTGGGAAAAAGGAACGAACCGTGCCGAGTTTTCCCGCGGAGAAGTGGACCAATATAATTGGGTCGATGTCGGGTCATCTTTTTTACCCTCAGAAATTATTGCCGCTTTTTTGTGGGCGCAGCTGGAAAATCTGGATGATATTCAAAAAAAGAGAATAGAAATCTGGAATGACTATTGGAGTGGGCTAAAAGATTGGGCAAAGGCTGCTCAAATTCAATTGCCATTTATCCCTGATTACGCTAGTAATAATGGGCATATTTTTTACATGGTCTGCAAAAACCTCGAACAACGCTCGGCAATAATCAGTAGACTGAAAGCAAATAATATCCTTTCGGTTTTCCATTACCTGAGTCTTCACAAAAGTCCATTCTATCAAGGCAAACACGATGGCCGGGAGCTTTCTGAATCCGACCGATATGCGAATTGCTTGGTGAGATTGCCGTTTTACTATGAGCTTACGGGAAAAGAGATACATTTCATTATCCAAATACTAAAATCATCACCGGAATAGTGATAGTGGTAGTGGTAATGATAGTGAATCTCAGCGAGATATGAAAATGACAGTTTCTGATTTGTTCCTTACTAACACTATCACTAACACAAACACTGATATTTCGATGCCAAGAATATCAAAACAAAGGAGAAATAGATGATCAAGATTGGAATTATCGGTTACGGTTATTGGGGACCGAATCTTGTCAGAAATTTTAATGGCAATAAAAATTATCAAGTCGTGAAAGTAGCTGACTCCAGGCAAGAGCGGCTGGGCTTAGTGCAGCGAACTTATCCGGCCATCGGCGTTACCACCAATCCTGATGATATACTCAACGATCCGGCTATCGACGCTGTCGCCGTGGCCACGCCGGTTTTTACCCATTTCCAAATTGCCAAAGCCGCTCTTAAAAACGTCAAACATGTATTATTGGAAAAGCCAATGACAGCAACCGCGCATGAAGCTGAAGAACTCATTGAATTGGCTCAGAAAAAAAGTCTAACTCTCATGGTGGATCATACCTTTCTTTATATGGGCGCTGTGCAGAAGATGAAGCAATTGATCGATAACGATACGATCGGGAAAGTGAAGTATCTTGATTCAACCAGGATCAATCTTGGGCTTTTTCAACCCGACATTAATGTTTTGTGGGATTTGGCTCCTCACGATATATCTATTCTTACCTATTTTGTAAGCGAAACGCCATACAGCCTCAACGCGACCGGGGCTTCGCATACAAAGAACGGCCTGGAAAATATTGCTTTTCTGACCGTGAATTTCGCGTCCGGCATGATCGCTCATTTTAATTGTTCCTGGTCCTCGCCGGTTAAAATCCGCCTGATGCTTATCGGCGGTGATAAAAAGATGATTGTTTTCAATGATCTTGAACCCACGGAAAAGATTAAGATTTATGATACCGGCTACAAGGTGAAAACTGACGAAGAAAAACAGCGGCTATTGGTTGATTACAGAACCGGCGACATATTTATCCCCAAAACACCCAATACCGAAGCTTTGGCCCTGATGGCTGAAGATTTCGCCCAAGCCATTTTAAACAAGCAAATCCCCCTTGCCAATTTCAATTCAGGACTGGCCGTCATAAAAATCCTGGAAGCCGCCAACCGTTCCCTCAAGGAACACGGCAAAGAAATAGTAATCAAATAGAGGTAAAAAATAATGGAAATATTAAATGTCGATTCGCCCAAGCAAGCACTGCGCAACGTCAAGGTGGGCAAGGATGTCAGGTTTTTCAATTTTGTTAACGCCTATGAATGTTCCATTGATGATGGCACCAAAGTGGGCGCTTTTGTCGAAATTCAGAAAAATGCTTTTATCGGGAAAAATTGTAAGATATCCAGTCATACGTTCATTTGCCCATGTATTATGAGTTGTCAGTAAACGCAATATATTCAATTGTTGAAATTATTATAGGAATTCACAATTAAAAACAAATTAATTGGCATTCTTAAAACCAAACATAATGTCGTGTTGATATCCTTGTTAGGGTTAAACTTCATCATTAAGATACTTATTTTCTATAATATAACTTCGTTTCTTGTATCAGAGGCTGGTTCAAACTACAGCTTTCTTAAAGCAATTGAAAGTGGAGAGAAACCAGCTCTCTATGTCCAAGCTTATCGTTCAATATTGGGCTATATCGGTTATTTTTTTAAATCTATAACAGGAACTCTTGACGCATTTTTTTGGTTTCAGGCTCTCATAAGTACGTTATCTGTTTACGTTTTGTACTTAATATGCCTTAAAGCCACCCAAAAAAAATTACCAGCACTTTTTGCAGTTTTAATGGCAACTTTATTAATGGATTACCATTTACTTACCCCTGTATTTTATTATCAGATATTTGAAATATTCTTTACTCTGCTTATCATATATCTTGTTTTTTTGATAATTGAAAAGAAAAAAAAATTGAAATTAGTGTTGATTTTTTTTATCCCTGTAATCATTTATCTTTCAGTTTTTTTTAGGGATACATTGACCTATTTCTGGTGGATTTTAATGATTATGTCAGCGGTTTTTATAATTAATAAAGATTATAAATTATTTCGTAGATTATTCTTAGCAGGAATAATCACTTTTATTTTGTTTATCATATTGCCTCATAGTAATTATAAAAGTATTGACAGCCAGCCGAGCAATCTTCACATGTTTTTTGGTCACACGCTTTATGGTGGCGATGGTGGAGAGGGAATATTTGTTTACGAGGAAAATAAAATTCGTTATAAAGAAAAACTCGAAGGATTCATGATCAAACACCATTATGATTCGGTCACTGTTAAAGTCCGCAACGAGTTTCAAAGAAATGAGATGAAAGAATTTATTTCTAAAACACCACACAAGTGGTTATTGCTTCAGGTCAGGAAGGTTGCCTATACTTTCGGCATAGTGCCGGTTCGTGATAGCCTTAAATTACTAACAACAGGGAAGGTTCCAATAAACTTGTATGTTTCTGCATTTACAATTCAAGCCCCTTATGTTTTAATATTGCTTGTTTTCATCAGTCTGACTGTTTTGTTTTTTAATATTTCTGATATGAAGAAAATTGAAGTTTTTTTTATGTTTTTGGTATTGTGTTATCTGATAGCTGCTACCTGTCTCTATGGACAATATCAAGAACGATATCGTCATGTAATTATTATGGCCGGGATAATACCTATTTCTGCCATTTATTTTAACAAGTTTATCGGTTGCTTTTCCCAAAAATCAATCAGGCTCAGAAGATATATTCTGCTAATCCTTGTTTTATTTATCATTTTTTCCCATTGGGGTTACCAGGCTTATGATGTTTTAGTGTTAAATAAAGAACGCTATGTTAATGCTGCAAATCATTTTTAAATATTTCATGAGCGTAAATGAACTCTAACCCCTGTCTCTATACTTGAATGTTCAACGGCCTAACGCTCAAGTAGCAAATTTCTATCATTTGAAATAATTATGTTCAAATCATATATATTATAGAATAAAAAATGTTGAATAATATTATTAAAAAGCTTAAATTATTAGATGGAAAGGATGGGTTAATAGAATGATAAAATTTGGGATTATCGGTTACGGTTATTGGGGACCGAATCTGGTAAGAAATTTTAACGGCAATAAAAATTTTCAGATCGTGAAAGTGGCTGACTCTAGGCAAGAGCGGCTGGACTTATTGGAGAATATCGCTTTTCTGACGGTGAATTTCGCGTCCGGCATGATCGCCCATTTCAACTGTTCCTGGTCCGCGCCGGTTAAGATTCGCCTGATGCTTATCGGTGGCGACAAAAAAATGATTGTTTTCAACGACCTGGAACCAACCGAAAAGATTAAAATTTATGATACCGGTTACAATGTGAAAACTGACGAAGAAAAACAGCGGCTATTGGTTGATTACAGGACTGGTGACATTTTTATCCCCAAAACACCCAGTACTGAAGCCTTGGCCCTGATGGCCGAAGATTTCGCCCAAGCCATTTTAAATAAGCAAATCCCGGTTGCCAACTTCAATTCAGGACTGGCCGTCATAAAAATCCTGGAAGCTGCCAGCCGTTCCCTCAAGGACCACGGCAAGGAAATAATCATCAAATAGAGGTAAGAATTAATGGAAATACTAAATGTCGATTCGCCCAAGCAAGCACTGCGCAACGTCAAGGTGGGCAAGGATGTCAGATTTTTCAATTTTGTCAACGCTTATGAATGTTCCATTGACGACAACACCAAAGTAGGCGCTTTTGTCGAAATTCAGAAAAACGCTTTTATCGGCAAGAACTGCAAAATATCGAGCCATACGTTCATTTGCGAAGGAGTGCATATCGAAGACAATGTGTTCATTGGCCACAATGTCACTTTCATCAATGACAAATACCCGCGTTCTACCAATCCTGAAGGTTCACTGCAAACTGAGGCCGACTGGAAAGTTGAAGAAACCCACATAAAAAAAGGAGCATCGATCGGGTCATCCACAACCATTTTATGCGGCATTACCATAGGTGAAAACGCCATAACCGGAGCGGGGAGTGTGATTACCAAAGATATCCCCGCGAATTCTGTCGCGGCAGGCAATCCCGCCAAAGTGATCCGCAATTTAAAATAAGGTATAATAAAAAATGAAAAAAATGGAAACAGAAAAAATTCCCTGCCTTGACCTGAAAAAACAGCACCAGCAGATCAAAGGCGAAATATTCGATGAATTTGAAAAGGTTTTTGAAAAAACCGCCTTTTCCGGCGGCCCCTTCGTAGGCGCTTTTGAAGAGGCGTTCGCCAGGTTTTGCGGTGTCCGCTACGCGGTCGCGGTCAACAGCGGCACTTCGGCGCTGCATCTGGCCATGCTGGCCTTGGGCATTGGCAAAGGCGATGAAGTGATCATCCCGGCCAACACTTTCATAGCCACTCCCTGGGCGGTGTCATATGTCGGCGCAACGCCTGTTTTTGTAGATTGCGATCCCGATACTTGGGAAATCGATGCCGCCGAAATCGAAAAAAAGATTACCGCAAAAACCCAGGCGGTGATCGGTGTCCACCTGTATGGCCAGCCCTTCGATGTGGCTGCCGTGAAAGCTATTTGTGACAAGCACAGGATCTTCTTGGTGGAGGACGCGGCCCAAGCCCATGGAGCAAAATTCAAAGGCGTGCGTGTGGGCGGATTCGGCGCATTGGCATGCTTCAGCTTCTATCCGGGCAAAAACCTCGGCGCATGTGGCGAGGGTGGTGCCATCACAACCAACAATGAAGCCTATTATACACATTTGCAAAGCCTGCGTAATCATGGAAGCAGTGAAAGATATTACCATGATGAAGTAGGCTTCAATTACCGGATGGGTGGCCTGGAAGGTGCGTCCTTAAGCGTTAAGCTGAAACACCTGGAAGGCTGGAACAGCAGGAGAAGAGAAATTGCCCGTCGTTATCTTACAGAAATAACCAACCCGAAAATAAAAATGCAAAAACAGCCGGACTGGGCGGAATCTATTTTTCATTTGTTCGTGGTGACAACGAAGCACAAAGATGCCTTTGTAAAACACCTGGCTGCTAATAACATTGTTGCTGCTTTTCATTATCCGGTTCCCTGCCATCTGCAAAAAGCTTACGCTCATCTTGAATATAAAAAAGGCGATTGCCCCAATGCCGAATATCTGGCTGAACATTGTATTTCGTTACCGATGTTTGCTGAATTGACGGATGAAGAAGTGAGCAAAGTGATTGCAGCGGTTAATCAATTCTAATCATGGAAAAACTGCTTATCTTTCCTTTTAACGGCAATGGCTTGGAGGCAATCGATTGCATTCTGGACCAATATGAATTTATCGGGTTTATCGATGATACTCCTGAGAAGCAGGGGATGACGAAATTCGGTTTTGAAGTGTTTGACAGGGAGATCATTGGCAAGTATGCGGAAGCAAAAATATTAGCCGTCCCGGGTAGTCCGCAAACTTTCAAGCAGCGGCATGAAATAATCAATGGCTTGCAAATTCCTAAAAACCGGTTTGCCACCGTGATTCATCCCAAAGCCTCCATTTCTCCCCTGGCGCATATAGGTAAAAATGTCTTGCTGATGGCCGGGGTTGTTGTTACCAGCAATGCGATCATTTCTGATCATGTATGCATTCTGCCAAACTCGGTCATTCATCACGATTCGATCATTGGCGAATGGACATTGATTGGCTGCAACGTTGCCATAGCCGGGCATGTTTTCGTTGGGGCAAATTGCTATATAGGCAGCGGCAGCAATGTCATAAACGGAATTGAAATCGGCAATGGAAGTCTTTTGGGCTTGGGGACAAACCTGATTAAAAGCATTCCGGCAAATTCCAAAGTTGTGGGAAATCCGGCAAAATCTATTTTATGAACATTTTCTTTCAGAAGTAATAAATTTAATGCCAAAAAAAAGGAAACAGCAAATGAAAATTATTCTTAGAATAAAGTCAATTATACATGAAACATGAACAATAAACATACAATTACCTTGATCATTCCCTTGTTGAATGAGGAAGATAGTATCGATTTCCTGGTTGACCAACTAAATAAATATTTTGCCAAAATCAATGCTTTTAATGCGGAAGTAATTTTTGTCAACGATGGATCTTCAGATAATACTGTTCAGAAATTATCCAATGCAAATCATGATTACTATAAGGCAAAGGTCTGCAGCCTTTCTAAAAACTTTGGTTCACATGCAGCCTTAAGAGCAGGCATCCTTCATGCAACAGGTGATTTTATTTGTTTTCTTTTTGCTGATTTACAGGATCCAGTGGAACTTGTTGGGAGATTGTATGAAACGATTTCCAATAATTTTGATATTGTCTGGGCAAAAAGAAAATCAACCAGGAATACATTTGTCAATAATTTCTTTTCTAAACGATACGCTTCATTAATGAAAAAATATGTAAGCCCACTATTCCCAGAACAGGGATTTGATATTGTCATGTTTTCGAAAAAAGTCGCTGCTGAATTAAACCATAACATTGAAAATAATTCATCAATATTTTTACAAATATTGACTTTAGGGTATTCACAAAATTGTATTGAATACGAAAAAATATCCAGAAAAATTGGAAAATCAAAGTGGACATTAGCAAAAAAAATTAAACTTTTCATAGATTCTTTTGTAGCTTTTTCTTACACTCCGATTAGATTTGTAACAATAATGGGCATAGTTTTTTCAACAGGAGGATTTATCTGGACAATTTATGTATTAGCCAGGACATTACTGATAGGTAATGTATCCCCAGGTTGGCCGGCATTAATTTCAGTATTGTTGATCGGTTTTGGAATTACGAACATCTCTCTGGGAATTGTTGCTGAATATCTTTGGCGCACACTTGATGCAAGCAGGAGGAGACCCGTGTTTATAATTGATGAAATTATTGAATTAAGCAAATAATGAATAAAACAATTTCATTCTGTTTGCTATATGCAATCTTTAACGTATCAGGCGCAGCGCTGATTAAATTTAAGCTTAAGGGGTATGTATTAATCGGAATTAAAGACTGGTTAAATTTTCTGATGAATATGCAAGTGCTACTCGCTTTTGTTTTAATATTCACTTCTGCCCTTGTAATGTTCAAAGCATTGTCATCCGCGGATTTTTCATTTACCATTCCCATTGCCGCTGGCATTAATTTTGCATTGACAATAATTGTCGGTTATTTCATTTTCAAAGATAAATTAAACTTTTTATCTTTCATTGGTTTTGGGTTAATTTTGTCAGGTATAGTGCTTTTAAGCCTGAATAATTTGCATCATGTCAAATAAAATAAAAAATAAAAAAATTCTGGTTACTGGCGGCGCTGGCTTTATTGGCTCGCATCTGACAGATGAACTGCAGTCCCGGGGATACCAGGTGTCCGTCCTGGACAATTTGAGAAACGGATCCTTGCAAAATCTTGAATTTGCGCAACAGCATTCAAGTTTTAAGTTTATAAATGGGGACATTCTGAATAGTTCCGATTGTATTGAATCAACAAGAGAAATCGATTGTGTTTTTCACCTGGCTTGTCTCGGCGTCAGGCATTCTATTCATAGTCCTCTTGAGAATCACCGGGTAAATGCTGAAGGGACGTTGAATGTTCTGGATGCCTGCAAAAAAAACGGAGTAAAGAGATTTTTTTATATATCCACATCGGAAATCTATGGTGGGGCTGACGTATTTCCCATAAGTGAAGCTACGGTACCAAGACCGTTCACGATATATGGAGGCAGTAAGCTCGCCGGAGAGTATTATACTCAGACATATAACAGGTTAACTAAATTTGAAACAACCATATTGAGGATTTTTAATAACTTCGGTCCCCGGGCACACTACGAGGGTGATGCCGGAGAGATCATTCCGCGAGCGATTGTGTATGCATTGTATGCCAAGCGACCTGTGATTTTTGGTGATGGCTCCATCACCCGAGATTTCTTTTTTGTCAGAGATACGGCAAGTGCCCTGGCAGGTCTTCTGGAGATTGAAGGATTGAACAGCATGACCATGAATATCGGAACCGGCAAGGAATACAGCTTGAAGGAAATCGTGGAGAAAGTTCTTGATTTAACTGGCAAAAGGGAATTGGGTATTGAATATATCGATTCGCGGCCCGCTGATGTTCCCCGCTTATGGGTGAATGCCGAGAAATTTAAGCGCTTGACCGGGTTTGTTCCTAAATTCACATTTGCGGATGGCTTGCTCGAAACCATTGCATACTATAAAAAGCTGGCTGAAAGCAAGAATCTGTTGGCCGATATTCAGACCAGGAATTGGGAAAAAAAATGAAAATTCCGGTGGCAAAACCCTATTTGACCAAAGACGAAGCCCAGGCTGCGTACGATACGATTCTTTCCGGATGGGTGACCCAGGGGCCAAGGGTTCATGAGTTTGAAGAAAATTTCGCCCGTTATGTCGGCGCGAAATATGCCATAGCGGTGTCGAGTTGCACGACCGCTCTCCATCTTTCCTTGATCGTGTCAGGTATTCATCCCGGGGATGAAGTAATCTGTCCGTCCATGAGCTACATTGCAACGGCCAATTCGATCAGACACGCGGGCGCAAAACCTGTTTTTACCGAAGTGACTATTGCTGACTATAATATGGATCCGCTTCATACTGAAAGTTTGATCAATGACCGCACCAAGGCCATCATGATCGTCCACCAAATGGGTTCTCCTGCGGATATTGATGCCTTCAAGCTGCTTGCTGAAAAATATCATCTCAAGCTGCTGGAAGACGCAGCCTGCGCGATCGGTTCGGAATACAAGGGAATAAAAATCGGCACCCACTCCGATCTGGTATGTTTCAGTTTCCATCCCAGGAAGCTGATTACAACCGGAGATGGCGGCATGATAACAACCGGCAACGAAGATTATTGTGCACGGTTGCGTCATCTGCGCCAGCACGGGATGTCCGTCAATGACCGCTTGAGACATGAAGCGAAAACAATCGTGATCGAAGAATACCTTGAGCCAGGTTACAATTACCGGATGACCGATATCCAGGCCGCGGTCGGGATCAAGCAATTGGAGAAAATTGACTGGATAGTGAAGGAAAGAAGACGAATCGCTTTTCAATATATCGAGTTATTAAGGGATATTGATTGTATTGTTTTGCCGGTTGAAAAAACTTCCTGCCGGAATAATTACCAGACATTCAGCATATACTTGAAAAAAAATTGTCAAATAACACGGAATGATTTGATGTCCAAGTTGTTAGAAAGAGGAATATCGACCCGCAGAGGCGTGATGACCAGCCACAGAGAGCCCGCATATGGGCTGGAAAGTGTAGATTTGCATTTGCCGGTTTCCGAGGATGCGTCGGATAATAGTATTATTATTCCTTTATTTGTTCCCATGAAAGACGAGGAAATAATTTATTTATGTAAAAATATTAAGAGTATTCTGATGGAGAGTAAATTTTAATAATAATAATCCGCATGACCATTGGAGCAAAATATTATGTATAAACCAAATATCTCTAGTTATACCTTTATCGCGATCCTTGTAGTCCTGAACCTTTTTTTGGCTTTATACGCCACGCCAATCCATGATTTAGCAGATACAAATGCTTATATTACATTAAGCAAAACTTTACTGGGTGAAGTGAATCATGTCGACCTGCAGCACCGATCTCCCTTATATGCAATAATTATGGCTGGCTTTATGTTGATTTTTAAAGCACCTGCTTTGTATAAGGTGATGGTACTTTTTCAGTATATTTTGGTCGCTGTTTCGGTTTGGTTGGTTTACCTAATATTCCGGCGATTGTTTCATAGAAAAGAGTTGGCAATGCTTGTAGCCCTACTTTTCAATTTATCATTCTCCACGATTTATTACGCCAACATCATACTGACCGAAATACTCTCTGTTTTTTTGCTGATATTGTCTGTCTATCTGCTTTTGCGTACGTCCGATAATGGACGTCTTACTCGGATCATGGCTCTTGGCGGACTATTCGGCTTACTTTCCTTGGCCCGCTTCAATACCATACCACTAATTGTCACGTTTATTGTTCTACTTGGATATATTTTATTTAGACAAAAAGTGTCAATAAAAAAGTGGATCTTTCTCATGGGAGCTTTTAGTCTTGCTTATGCTCTAACCATCAACTCCTGGTGTCTATATAATTATCAGCACCATCAAGCTTATCGATTGTTTCCCGGAGCGAGCATTGGGGTAATCGGCACTCCCCGTAACATTACCATCGCTTCAATTCGACCAGGAATCATTGTTTCTGAAAAGAATAAGCCAGTGCTGGAAATTTTCCTTAGAGCGAGAGAAAAATTTCATTCAAGGAAAAAGGCGGTTCTGAAAGGAAGTTTTGCATTTTTAGATAAAAACGATATTTTATCCGGCTTATATTCCGGTTACCCCATTTTTCTGCTTGCTATACCTCAATTGAAAGCACATTATAATTTATCGGGAAACACAAACCCATCTGAAATAACATCAAAAATAGATGGTTTTTTAAAAGAAATAGCGGCCCAGAGAAATAAATATATTTGGAAAACTCGCATTTATTCACTATTAAGCGGTTTCCGCGCTTCTACAGGAGGTTCTCTACCGCTTAAATATGGGAATGTCAATCTCAATTTCTTGCCTTCCAGTATTTTCATGACATACAAATTGTCGTTTTTGTTAATATGTACCATTGTATTTATATCTTTTTTCTTTTTTATCATAAACACAATTAAAAAAAATTTTGTACCAGACATCACCCTTCTGGTTTTATTTTTTATTGTTTTCTCCTTCTGGGGTATCAACTTTGTATTTTTTACCGTAGGTGATGCCAACCGCTTCAAATTTCCCGCCGAACCGCTGATCATCGGTTTGTTCGTGTTTTACTCAGCAAAGCTCTTTGGCTGGCTGAAAACCAAAAAACTTAAACTCAGGAGAAAAAATCATGCCGAAAGCATTTAAAATCGATCTTTCCGTCAAAGAGCCGATCTTATTGAAGATCCAGAGCATAAGCGACGACAGGGGGCTTCTTGTTCCCTTCACCGATGATATCGACCATGCCCTTTTCCGGCGTTCTTACATTGTTGAGAACTATGGAAAAGGAGTGATCCGTGGTTTGCATTACCATAAAAATGAAATAAAAATATTTACTATGGCTTCAGGCGCGGCCAAATTTGTTACTTTTAATCTTCCCCCGGCAATGATGGACAGAAACGATGCCAAGGAGATAGCAACTCATGCCAAAGAAAATCCCGGATCGGTCAAGACCTGGGTGTTAAGCAACCGCCATCATGGGGTGCTGGTTATCCCGGCTTGTTTTGCAAATGGCTGGGTCAGCCTGGAAGACCATTCGGTACTGGTTTCTTTGAGCAGCTCCAGGTTCGAGGAGGCCATGAACGATGATTTTCGCATCGATCCGATGATAATTGGTGAAAATTATTGGCAAGTGATCGGAAGATAATTAAAAAGTATGAGGTGATCATGAAAATATTTGTTACCGGCGGTGCCGGATATGTGGGAACTAGTTTGATTCCCCAACTACTTGAAAAAAAACATTCTGTCCATGTTTATGACAACCTGATGTTCGGAGGCGACCAGATCCTGCCGTTTTTCCGACACCCGAATTTCAAATTCACCCGTGGGGACATCCGCGATCTACCCGTCCTGAAAAATGCGGTGAAGGATGCCGACGTGGTGATCCATCTGGCCGCCATTGTCGGCTATCCTGCCTGCCGCAAGGATCCTGACCTGGCCAAGTCGGTAAATGTCGAAGGGACACGTAATGTGATAGAGGCGACTTCAAAAGACCAGTTGATCATCTACGGCTCGACCGGCTCCAACTACGGAGCGGTGGAGGACGTCTGTACCGAGGAAACCCCACTGAATCCTCTAAGCCTATATGGCCAGACTAAGACCTTGGCAGAAAAGATGATCCTGGAAAACCGAAAAGCTATCGCCTGGCGCTTCGCCACCGCCTTCGGTGTGTCGGCACGACTGCGCCTCGACCTGTTAGTGAATGACTTCACCTATAAGGCTGTCACTCAGGGGTACCTCGTGGTTTACGAAAAACACTTCATGCGCACCTTCATCCATGTCCATGACATGGGCAGGGCTTTCATTTTCGGCATTGAAAATCAGCAAAAAATCGCTAACAATGTATTCAATGTAGGTTCCGAAAAAATGAATTACAGCAAGGAGCAGATCTGCGAGCTGATCCGCCAACGGACGAAAGCTTATATCCATTACGCCGATGTGGGCGAGGACGCGGACAAGCGCAACTATGTGGTTAGCTATAAAAAGATTAATGACCTGGGCTACGATACGACGATTACCGTCGAGCAGGGGATCGAGGAAGTCACCAAAGTATGTCAAGCCATTCAATTCCGCAATCCCTATTCGAATGCATAAAAAGGAATACTTAATAAAATGAAAAAAAACGAAAATTCGAAACTTGCCATTAATGGTGGTACTCCAGTAACAACAAAAACCGTAGTGATTCACAAGCCATATTTAGACGAAAAAGATTTTGTGGCGGTGGACAAAACCTTGCGATCGACATTCATCTCCGGTAATGGCCCGCAGTGCATGGAATTTGAAAAGAAACTGGCTACCTATCTCGGCGTCAAGCACGTGCTGTATACCAATTCCTGCACCACGGCACTCGACCTCGCCTTCCGGGTGAAGGATTTTCCGGCCGGCAGCGAGGTGATCGTCCCGAATTTTACTTATACCTCCACCGCCTTGGGCCCATTGCTCAACAACCTGAAGGTGCGCCTTGTCGATGTCGATCCGCTGAACGGCAATATCGACATAAACAAGATCGAGGCCTTGATCAACGAAAAAACTGTGGCTATCGCCCCGGTCGACTATGCCGGCAACCCGGCCGACATGGACGCGGTCATGTCGATCGCAAAAAAACATGGCCTTTATGTCGTCCATGATACAGCCCAATCTATTGGTTCGCTTTACAAGGAAAAAAAAACTGGAGTTTTTGCCGATATCGCCACTTTCAGTTTCCATGGCACAAAGAACCTTACGACCGGGGAAGGTGGGGCTCTTGCAACTAACCATGATGACCTGGTCAAACGCCTTATGTTCATGCGTGAAAAGGGGACAGACAAGCAATCTTTTTTAATGGACAACCGTACCCGTGGCTTTTACGAATATGTCGATATGGGGAGCTCGTACGTGCAGTCAAACATCTTAGGTGCTCTTGGCCTTTCCCAATTGGAAAAAATCGGCTGGATGAACGAGGAAAGGGGCAAGATTGCCGAGTATTATAAAAAAGAGCTCTCCGGAATCCCCGGGCTCGATTTCCTAAAGATCACGCCCGACAGTCAGCCCAACTGGCACATATTTGGCATTCTGGTTCCTCACGAACAGAAGTATTGGATCATGGATGCCATCCGTGCTGAGGGAATTATTGCCAATGTACATTACACACCACTACACAAGAATAGGTTCTACCAGGGATATGCAACAGATGATGAGATGCCGGGTTCAATGGCCTTCTTCGGCCGCTTATTGCGACTGCCTATCTATCCCTCTCTGACCCAGCAGGAAAGGGAATGGGTGGTGGAAGCCGTAAAAAAAGTTTTTTCTTCACTATAAGTTGTTTATGTCGATTAAAGACAAGAGTATTCTAATTTTCGGCGCCGGCATCAATCAAATCGAGTTGATCCGTGAAGCCAGGCACCTGGGAGTGACTAGCATCGTGATCGACCCCCAGCCGGCCCCGCCGGGAAAAAGCGAGGCTGATTTTTATTACCAGGTGGGCGGCCCGGACTATGAAGCGACCAAGGCGATCGCCGTGAAGCATAAAGTAGACGGCATCGTCACCGCCCAGATGGAAAAGCCGATGCGCCTGATGGCCCGTCTGGCGAAGGACCTGGGATTGAAGTTCCATTCGCCGGAGGTGGTTGAACGCTCCCTGGACAAGTGGCTGATGAAACAGGCGTTCATTGAAAACCAGGTCTCCTGTGCCAATGGAATATTTTTCAAAAAAGAAGAAACTATAAGGATCGAATCATTGCATGATTTTATTTTTCCCCTGATCATTAAGCCCAAGGATGCGACATCCAGCCAGGGAGTTTACCGGATCGACAATTTTGATGAAATCAATAAATATATTAACATTACTCGTTCATTTTCAAAAACCGGGGAGGTCATTTTTGAAGAATTTCTCAATGGTCCTGAATTCAGTGTCGAAGCAATAACGTATCATGGCCGGACTACCATCATCCAGTTCACAGAAAAAATTGTTACTCCTTTTCCTAGAACAGTCGAAATGGGGCACTTGCAGCCAGCAGAATTGACGAATGAGCAAAAAAAAGCAGTTTCTTCGGTGGTCATCGCGGCAATTAATGCCATTGGTATTGACAATTCGGCGTCTCATACTGAAGTGAAATTGACGTTAAATGGCCCCAAAATAGTGGAGATTGGGGCGCGGCTGGGAGGTGATTTCATTGCGTCTTATCTTACAAGAAGCTCCACTGGCGTGAGCATGGACCGGGCTGCGGTTCAGGTCGCGCTGGATATAGAACCCGGTCTGTCCCATACAGAGAATCGTTATTCTTTAATCCGCTACCTGGAACTCGAGCCTGGCAAAAAAGTGGCTGTCATCTTGCCTCTCAACGATCTTCTGAATCTCCAGGGAGTTGTATTTGCACGAGTATTTGCCCAGCCCGGAGAAATAGTCCAACCAATCACCCACTCTGCCCTGCGTCCCGCTTGCCTGTTGGTCGAAGGAGATAATAGAAAAGAAGTGATGGGACTGTCCGATCAATATATGCATATTTTGAGCGAAATAATTCAATTAACAAATTGAGGTTACGCATGGTCATTAAGGGAAAAAAAGTCAATTTGCGGCCGTTCCAAATGAAAGATGCAAAGAAAACCCTGGCTTGGAGGAACGATCCGACGACCAGATTCCTGGCCATGATTCATCCCTACCCGGTCACGAAGGAGATGGAGCAAGACTGGCTGAAAGGCATATTAAGCGATACTTCCAATCGGAGCATCACTTTTGCCATTGAAACGGCTGCCGATAGGAAACTAATAGGCAATTTCCATCTGCGCGACATCCAGTGGATCCATCGCCGGGCCTGGCTGGGAATCACGATCGGGGATGACTCCGAACGGGGCAGGGGATATGGCGAGGAAGCCATGAGGCTTGGACTTGAGTATGCTTTCCGTACATTGAACTTGAACAAAATACTTTTAGAAGTGATAAGTTCCAATAAAGGCGCAATACGCTTATATGAGAGGCTTGGTTTTATAAAAGAAGGACTACTAAAAAAACAGTTCTATTTTGATAATAAATATTTTGATGTCTTGATCTATTCATTGTTTGGATTCGGATTGCGCTGAAAGAATTTATCCGATCTCTAGAAAATCGATCATGATCGTGTATATAAATTAAATCAATAAAATGTCCTTAACATTAAAGAGGTTAAAAAATAAAGTGGGTTGGGTTTTAGAAGAACTTCATTGGACGATAGTTCATCCAATTTTAATAAAACTATCGAATAATAAGCCGAATGAGCAGATCACGATCGGCGTCACTACCTTCATGGACCGTTTTAATAATTGTTTGAAGCCTTTGATTAAAAAGTTGGTTGCGCTTTTTCCCAATCAGCAAATTGTTATTATAGCAAATGGCCATGTCAAACAGGAGGATCAAAAAAAATACCTTGACCGAATAACAAAATTCCTTGAAAAGTTCCCCAATGTTGAATTGGTTGCCTTAATGGAACCTAGAGGGCTCAGTCATTTATGGAACTCCATCTTGGGAATTTCGAAAAACTCAAAGGTTCTGCTATTGAACGATGACATCCGAATTAAAATAGGGTTTCCCAAGTTCATTTATTTTTCCGGTATATTTGATCAGGAAATCGCGACCATCAATTCATCATGGAGCCACTTCCTTATCTCAAAAAAAATATTCCAGGCAGTTGGCCCTTTCGATGAGGGGCTGAAAGAAATTGGCGGTGAGGACGACGATTATGCTGCGAGACTGGCATTGAAGGGGATCAAGATGGAGGATTTTTCCACCCAATCCATCGCTGGGAAGCTCAGAAGAAAAAAAAGGTTAGTGAGATGCAACTCCTATGGGAAAGACATGAACATCGAACCTTATGGATACAGCAGTGTCAATTCGAAATATCTAGCTGACAAATGGGAATCCAGCATGGAATATTTCGATGGAGCAGTATTGGTTCCAACTAGAAGTAAGCATTATTGGAAGTTAAGGTTAAAATAGTCTTCAGATTAAAATTGAGATAAATGAAAAAAATCTTAAAAAATATATTATCTGTTACTGATAAAATATTAAATAAAATATTTTTAGCGAATTATTTCTTCACGAAATATTTTTTAGATATCATTAACTTAGGGATAAATGATTGCAGCACTGTTCTTGAAATCGGAGCAGGCAAAAACAGTTACTTAAAATTGATTGGAAAACCTTTAAAGATCACTGCGATTGACATTCATAAAGAATCCCTTTCAATAGGTTTGAAAAAGAAAGTTTTTGATGAGATCATTGTCGGAAACGTTCTTCTAATGGATCAAATAATTCATCCGGATTCCTTTGATGCGGTAGTCGCTTTTGATTTTATTGAGCATCTTGAAAAAGAAGAAGGGCATGTGTTTCTAGAAAAATGTGAAAAAATAGCAAAAAAGGCCGTGATTATTTTTACTCCAAACGGATTTCTGGAGCAGCCAGCATCGAATGATAATCCATTTCAGGAGCACAAATCAGGATGGACTTTTAATGAAATGAAAGAATTTAATTATATGGTCTTTGGAGTCAATGGAGCGAAGTGCTTAAGTGGAAAATATAATATTCCGATGATTAAACCAATCTCTTTTGGAAATTTATTACGAAATATAAGTAGTATCATATTGCGCATATTCAAATTGGAGAGGTATTCAGCCTGTATTTTGTGCATAAAACGAATAAAGAGATTTTGAAGGAACAAATTAATCAGCAATGAAAAATAAAACGCTTCATGCTATTCAATGGAGTATATTAGACACTTATGGCGGATTTGCATTGAAATTCGTTTTTTCTGTCGCCATAACAAGAATTCTGAATCCTCATGATTATGGCATCGTTGCATATATGGGGCTGTTTCTTGGAATTGCAACCTGGTTGTCGGATGGAGGGTTTGGTTCTGCCCTGATTCAAAATCAAAATGCGGATCAGGTGGATTATTCGACAGCTTGGTTTTTCAATATGGGAATATCGTTGATATTTTTTTTGATTTATTTTTTGATCGCTGGATCCGTTGCTGATTTCTTCAATGAGTCGGCATTAAAATGGGTCATGCGGATCATCAGTATAAATTTGCTTTTTAACTCCATCTGCCATATTCACACCATCAAGCTCATAAAAGCGGTTAATTTTCGCCCGCAAGCAATCATAAACCTTTCTTCGTCTATTATAAGTGGCTCGATTGGATTATTTTTAGCATATTCAGGTTGGGGGTACTGGTCATTGATTTTGATGACCTTGTCGGGGAGCCTATTTAGGCTTATAGGGTATTTGAAAGCTACAAAATGGTATCCCAATATTGTTTTTAGTTTGAAATCATTCAAGAATCAATTTCGCTTTGGTTACAAGGTTAGTATTCAGGGTTTTCTTGAAATATTTTTTAAGGAATTATACACGATTGTAATTGGTAAGGTATACAACACAACTAACCTTGGACTTTATTCTAGGGGGCAAAAATTTTATGACCTTTTCATCATCAATACCGGGATTGCCTTCAATAAAGTTCTCTACCCAACAATGGCAAAAAAGAATCTCGATGCAAATAATCATCGTGAGTCTTATTTTAGATTCTATAATTTATTATTCTTCATTATGGCTCCGCTCAGTTTGTTTTTATTTCTTTTGTCGAAGCCGATTGTCATTTTTCTTCTAACCAAGAAATGGCTTGGGGCAGCAATGTATATGAAGTTGTATTCCGTCGCCGGTTTCATCTTCATTTTGGTTTATTTCAATTCATCGACGCTATTGTCCATGAACAAGCCGAAGCTATTTTTAAAGTTGGACATCATACAGAAGATATTAATTTTATGTGCTCTGATCATCACTTATAAAATAAGCATCGCTGCGATCATTGTCGGTTGGCTTATCGTCTACTATATCTATTTTATTTATTACGAATACAATATGTTTAAGTTGGGATTTGCCAGCAAAATGAAGTATTTGAAAATGCTGGAGGTTCTATTGACTTTGATCCCCAGTACGGTCATATTTTTTCTGTTTGACTATTTGTTGCATGGTCAAAGGGTCGTTTTAATAGCGCAAGCAGTGGCCATTCCCTTTGTTTACATTTTGTTCAATCGCATTTTCAGATTCTCTGTGTATAGAGACTTTGCGGGAATTGTTAAGCCAAGCATGCCCAAAAAAATTCGCTGGTTGATATAGAAAAAGAATCAGAATTTGGCAATGATCAACTCAATCAAATCCATTCTCCCTGATCGCTGGATCAGGTTTTTCGTGATTGTCCTCATCACCATATGTTTTACGTATATTTTGCCGGGGGAATTCAACGTGATCTGGTCTGTCATTCTTCTAGTACTTTATTATCACTCCATGGATGAAGCATTCTGGCTGGTTTTTTTCCTGATTACGACCGATGGCTTTATTGGTTTTTTCGGGCTTTCTTCTATGATGATCCAGCTTATCCCAGGCATGCCGGCTATTGAGTTGGTCCAGTTATATATTTTTCTTTCTGTAATAAAGGCCATTCGCTCCAGGAACCTCTCGTATGTTTTTTATCAGAAATATTTAGTTGTGCTTTTTCTCTATTTGATCTTCATGATTGCATGGGGACAACTTATGGGAATGAGTGGGGAGTTGAACGTATATTTCCGTTTATTGAAGCTTACTTTGCCTTTGCTGCTCTTTTATTCTATTCCCCGCCTCTTTCCCAACATCGCCGCATACAAAAGGCTATTTTTGTTTGTTTTTATCATTATGGTTCTTGCTTTTTTTACCCAGGTTTTTACGTTGCTCACCGGCCTATCGCCTGCGGGATTTGTATATTTGACTGAAGAGCAACTGTCGGAGGCCGGCATATTCAGGGGATTTTCAAATGTCGGGGCCACTGTGCTCAGTCTTTTTGGAGCACTTGTATTTTTATCCTATAAAGAACCAGTGTTCAATCGATTTTATTTAAATACGATTATTGCCTGTGCTTTTGGAAACGCATTCCTTTCAGCCAGTCGCGGCTGGATCGTATTTTTCAGCATCGTTTTTTTACTTTCTATTTTATTTGTTTATAAGTTCAATCCCAGGCAGCTTGTCGGAATTGTGATTGTATTCGTAGCTTTTTTCATATTAGGAATGGATAACCCTATATTAAAAAAGCAATCGGATTTTGCCATTAGTCGGCTGACCACATTGGAGGCTTTGTCCAGAGGTGACATAACAGCGGGTGGGACTCTGGTGAGACTTAGTGAACGCAGCCCGAGGGTTATGAAAAAATGGAAGGAAAATCCTGTTTTCGGTTGGGGATTTTCTGATGTTTCTGGAGAATACGGTGACGGTCATGTCGGAAACCAGACTGTTCTATTGAGTTCCGGAGTCGTCGGTTTTTCTCTGTTGATCGGGTTTTTACTTTATTTTATCTTAAGATTGTTTGCAAGGTTCCAGCGATTATCAAAAACTATTTTAAATAGTAAGGTATACCTGATATTTATTTTTATGTTATTAGGCTGGTTTTTTCTGCATTCGAGCGCGGGCCAACAATTTGGTTTCGGTGGAATGCCAATGCAGATCATCCCCCAGGCGATTTTCTTCAGTTTTGGCGCCCTGCTTTACGCGAAGCCGTCGGAGTTATCCAAGTGAATAAAAGATTTCAGCGAGCGTTGCTTCTTTGCCCGGAGAAGTATTCCCTCTACAATTCGTTCATGGAGATTCTTGGAGAATTATCAGAGGAAGCAAAAGGATACGATATCAAAAGCAAAATTAGTGTACGGAGTTTGCGAATAAACGCTCAAATATACCGTTTACCTTTCCGAGCAAGAAACTTTTTGGAAAGGCACATGTTGGTCAAAATAAACAACATCCTTCTTGCCGAGATCCGGAAATATCGACCCGACCTTGTGCTGGTCTACAACAGCGAATTCCTGATCCCTGAAACTTGCATTGAAATCAAAAAGGAAGCCCGACTCGTTTTTTTCATGGGTGACAGTCCGTTTTACACCCCTCTGAACAATTATTACCTTGCTTGCCTGACACACGCAGACCTGATCCTCTCACCGGATTCATTCTGGTGCGAGCAACTGAATACAATGGGTATCAATAAAACCGCTTTTTTCGCGCCGGGAATCGATATTTCTTCATATCATATATTGTCTGGATCCAGAGCGAAGAACTGTGAAGACGAAAGGGATGTGTTATATACCGGTACTTGCTATGCCGACTCCTGGGGCTACAAAAAGGCTTCGCTAATGAATCAGTTCACTCGGTTCAATTTCCGCCTGTACGGCAATGCCATGTGGAAGCGCTGGTTCAGGTTTTTTCCGAAATTGGAGAAGAATTTCTTCGAGAGCGGCTATATCCCGACCGAACGGCTGAACCTGATGTTCAACAAGGCCAAGTTGATCCCGGTCGACGGCAATCCAGGAATCCTGAATGGATACCACCTGCGGCTATTTGAGGCATTGGGAGCCGGGGCACTTCCCCTGGTCGAACACAGGAAGGATCTTGAAGGTGTAATGTTGAAAGAGTGTAAGGCAAAATTACCGCAAATAAAAGATTATGGAAAAGCCGGTGATTTGGCCGGATATTTTTTAAAAAATGAAGAAGAAAGAAAGGAGTTGGTAGTGGAGCTTACGAAATTCATCACGTCCCGTTATAATGCGAAATCCAATTCTGAGATGTTATTGGAAGCTTTAAAATAAATTCACAATTTTAAATTGAAATCCTTTGCTTTCACTTTATTAATAACTACATGAGATTGTGGAAATTGATGTTAAAATACATCATTTTTTATTAAGGGAAAATAAGGGGGTTCTGTATATGAGATGCACAAAATGTGTTTTGCCGGAAAGTTATCCGGGAATATTTTTTGATGAAAACGGAATATGCAATTATTGCAACGATTTTTTTAAAAATATCGGATATGAAGCCAAACCTGATTTTGATTTATTGAAGAAAAAATTATTGAATATCTTCGATAAAAGTAGATCGAGCATTCATTACAATTGCCTGGTCCCTTTGAGTGGAGGGAAGGATTCTTCATACATTTTGTACCTTTGTATGAAGGAATTCAAACTTAAAACATTAGCATTAACCTTTGATAATGGATTCCTTTCTGATATTGGAAGGCAGAATATTTCCAATGCAATTGATATTTTAGGGGTCGATCATGTTTATATAAAACCATCGTGGCCAGACATGAAAATCGCATATAGAATAATGCTAGAAAATTATGGATTCTCATGTGTATTTTGCGATCATAGTATTTTTTATATCTCAAGATATATTCAGAAGCAACTTGATATTCCCTTATTAATACTGGGGGGATCTCCAAGAACACAAGGCAAACCCTCTAACCTGCTATATAGAATTGACTATAATGCAATTTATTCAGCTTTTAAAAAATCCGAATTTGAATCATTCTACTTTAATAATTTCCCCTGGTTTAAAACAAATATTAAAGATGAAAATCCTTTGGGAATAGTTGATGTTGATAGAATTTCCTTGCCATATTATATCGAATGGAAAGAAGAAGAAATCCCTAACATATTACATAATGAATTAAAATGGAAAAGTTGCAAAGAAACGACAGAACACGTAGATTGTGATGTTGCAAAAATAAAGGATTACGTGGCCAATAGGATATGGGGATTCACTTGGAAAGAAATCAAATATAGTGATTTAATTAGAGATAATCAGATGACCAGAGAGGATGCTACTAAACTATTAAAAAGCGATTACAAGAATCTTGAAAAGGAGCCTTTTTACTTTGAAGAATATTTAAAAAAATTGGATTACACAAGATTTCAATTTAATGAAATAGTAAAAAATATTAATAAATTACCATTTAAAAATATTAATACATAATTTAATGATAGTTCATGTATTTTCAATATTTCCAAATGCTTTTGTCGAAATTCTTTTTGCAATGCTCGTATGAATCGTGAACTAGAAAATGAATGATGCCATGTTCCAATAAGTCCACCGTCCACGTCGTCCATTTCACCTCGAAACCCGGAGGCATCGAAATTCTGATTCCCGCCCTGATCAGAAATATGACCGACTACGTTTTTTCCGTTTTCGTCATTCGACCGCCGGTCTTGGGCGCAGCCAATGTCTATGAAAACGCGGCGCACGCCGTCCATTACGGATCAGCCAAAAACTTCAGGGCATTTGTCAATCTGTTTTTTTATGCCAGGAAGAACAGGAAGGACATATTTCACGTCTTTAATATTGGCCCTTTCTTCCTGCTGGTATTGAGGCTGGCAGGCGTAAGGAAAGTTCTGTATTCCATACGCGGTTCGATCTACTGGAAAAACCTGCGCCAAAAATATGTTAGGGGAATTGCCTGGAAACTCTCTTTGTCGCCGGGATACAAATTGATCGCCAATTCGAATTTCAGCAAGGATACCTTTGCCAAGCGCATTGGATATGATGGATCCTGTATCGAGGTTGTCTACAATCCGATCGACTCCGGACAATTCAAGGGAAATGGCAAAACCCGGAATGGCAAGGAGCCGTTGCGTGTCATTTATGTCGGCAGGCTCGTGATCGGGAAGAACCTGCAGCGCTGGCTCGATGTCGCCGCCGCCATCAAGCGTCATTTCACGGATGCGGAATTTATTTTGTACGGCGATGGTCCCTTGAAAAGCGATCTGCAGTCACGTTCCCGGCAATTGGGATTGGAAAATGGCGTGCATTTCATGGGATACGCCCCGGAAATAGCGGCGGCATACCGGCAAGCGGACGTCCTGCTTTTCATCTCTGAATATGAATCTTTCGGAAACGTGCTTGTGGAAAGCATTTACAGCGGTACTCCCGTGATTGCCGGCGCCATCCCCGCCATGAGGGAGATATTTAAGGACTTCCCCGAATTCTTGGTAGAGATGGACGAAAACCTGGGAAAAAATGTTCTACAGAAGCTAAAAGACTTGGAGAAGCTGAACCGACTTGCCCTTTCCGCCCGGGAACAATTTATTGAGAGATTTGGCGATGAACTTCACTATAAAAAGCTTAGGGCGATCTATGCCTCCATCTAGACAGAAGGAATTCCGAGTCCCGATCGTTTATTACCATTCGGTCGGTCCCATCAATCCGAGATGGAACAGAAATTTCCTTACTCTTGAATTGAAATATTTCCGGGACCAGCTGGATTATTTTAAAAGAGAATATCATGTCATCAGCTTAAAAGAGTATTGGGAAATCAGGAAAGGATCGCGACCTCCGTTAAAAAACGCACTCGTTATCACTTTTGACGACGGCTTCCTCGACAACTGGATCTGGGCTTTTCCGTTGTTGAAAAAATATGGATTCAAGGCAACCATTTTTATCAGCCCGGAGTTCGTCGACCGGAGCGGGGTCGTTAGACCGAGTCTCGACGATTATGAGCAGGGGAGAGCGAGTTTGGAGGAACCCACCCAGCATGGTTATCTCTCCTGGGAAGAAATGAGATTGATGGAAGTTTCGGAGCTGATCGATATCCAGGCGCACACCATGACCCACACCAAGTATTTCGTCTCAGACAGGCTAGTTGGCCTCCACCATCCCGGGGCCGACATCCTTTACCCGGCTGGGAACCTGTTCCCCGAACGCAAGCCATATTCAATAGGTGACGAAAGCTTCGATACGCTCCTTCCCTACGGTTATCCTTTGTTCGCGGAGCAATCGTCTGTAATCGCAAGAAAGGTAACCGTCAACCCGCGATTCATCGAAGAATGCGTGAATGTCTTGAATGGCTATGACTTCAGCCACTATGTGTTTGAGGACGCCTTTGCTTTTGTCAGGCCACTGTATGAGTCCTACATGGCAAAAAGAGAACTAATCACAGGCATCGAGACCGAAAAGGAATATCTGCAACGGATCGATTATGAAATTGTCGGGGCGAAGCGTATCATCGAGGAAAACTTGAACAAGAAGGTGGAGTTTCTCTGCTGGCCTCATGGGGACAGCGATGAGATCACGCATCACTTAGCCATGAAATCAGGATATTTGGCTACAACTACCGGTAGCCATCAGGTCATTCCCGATTCATTGGACCGGATTCCCTTAAGGATCGGGCTGTATCAGTCAAAGCATAACCGGTTTTTATCAAGATGGAAAGCCCGTTATCGGATCAATAGTTATCTTGGCAATTTTCCCTTCAAGCAATTAAACTCGGTCTATGATTTCATTAAATACGGCCGCAAAAATAAGGCATAATGGAATTCATTATTAAATTATCTTTAGGTAGTAATTGCAATGAGGCAGTTTCTGTAGTATTGCCCCCTGCAAATGATCTTGGAATAGTAAATAAATTGAATTTGATTAGCATTGATAAAAACCAAGATATTAAGAAATATCAATTTGCTTCCGGGTATGCCTTGTTTCTTGGAGATCCTATATTCCATGATAATGATTCCCGAAATTTGATCGATCTCCTAGAAAAAAATGATGTGGGCCAGGTGATTCGGGATGTGGATGGGTTCTACTTTTTAATAATCATCAATGAGAGGAGCCATAAATTCATTGTTTCCGGCAGTCTATTCAGCATCCTCCCCGTTTATGTAGCTGAAAATGGCCTTATTCTATTCGTCTCTTCTTCGTTGGAAATGATCTTAAGTCAAATGAGTTCACTAAGGCTTTCAGTTGATAAGCAATACTATCTTGAAAAAGCACTTTTCAACTACCCATTATTCAACAGAACCCCTGTCCGGGAGATAACAGTACTGCCCTCCAATTCACACCTGGAATATTCAAATGGAAAATATATAGTAAAAAAGCATTTGCAGATCACCGATTATTTTACTTCAACTCTCAGACCCTGGCGGAAATCGCTGACCGACTTGAGTGATTTATTTATTGCCAAGGCCCAGGCTTTCTTGCCGGAAGAAAATTTCATGGCAACGCTGACCGGCGGCTTCGACGGTCGAACGGTAGTCAGTCTGGCTTTGCATCAGCGCAAGGAGTTTGAAACATATTCCTATGGTTCCGAGAATGATCCGGATGTTTCCATCCCGAGAAACATCGCGAAGAGGTTCGGCTTCCATCACCATGCGGTTATCCTGGATGAAATTTATGCAAGAAACAATTTTTGGCCGCATGCCGAGCAATTTGTCCTAAAAAGCAATGGGCTGGGAAATTTATCGAGAGCGCACTATCATTATGCATTGGAGATGGAATTAAAGAAGTCTCATTGTTTGGTTACTGGAAATTTCGGCAGTGAAATAATCAGGACCATGAAAATCGCGGGAGTGATGGTTTCCAGCCTCTTGTTCGATATGTTTGGTATGAAAGACCAAAAAGATTTTCAAGATAAAATCAGAGCATATCCGGGAATTCGATATCTCAATCCCGACCTTGTAAATAACTCAATTGATTCCCTGTTGGAAGAAATCAGGTTATACCTGGCAACGCAGCCCGAAAATCTGACGATAAACAAAAGATTTTATATTTACATGTTCGAAGAGGTTTTTAGAAAATATTTCGGCCCAGAGATCATGGTCCAGCGATATTTTATACGCAACCGATCCCCCTATCTTTGCTTCTCATTTATCGAAGAGTTGCTTAAGACTGAGATCGCCGGTGCCAATGGAGATTTTGTAGAAACCAATCCTTTTAAAAGATACCATGGACAAGTACTTTATGCGCATGTGTTAAAAAAGACATTTCCTGCTCTTTTGCATATACCGCTTGACCGGGGATACAGGCCCATCGATTTTTTGACTTTCTCTGGCCCGCTTAATATTGCATTTGGCTATTTAAAAAGAAATTATATTAAAAAACAAGACAGGAGTATTCCAAGCTACTCGACGAATACAAACAAAATCAACCTGAATCATTTTAATGAAATCAATCTAAATGATTCGATATTCAACAGGGATCATATAAAATTGGCGATCAATGAGGGTTGGATAAGCGACCAGATGAATTTTATCAATATGATCTCGGCTGCATACTATCATAACTGGTTGACGATAAGGAACGATATTGATTAAGCTCACAATATTGGATTTTGCAAAAAAAACAAAAATCAGCCATTGGTACAAATATTTTCTTGCCACTCTAAAATGGGAACGCAAGAATCTTAATGAATATCGAAATGAGCGATTGAGAAAGTTAATACAGCATGCATTCAACAGCAGTAATTATTATAGAAGCGCCATGAAAGAAAAGAATATTTCTCCGGAACAAATCAATTCCATTGAGGATCTTGAACGCTTGCCTGTCATTGATAGAAATATTTTGCTCCATGAAAATGTCAACCTTGTTTCAGATGCAATCAGCTTTTCGCGTTTACACAAAGGTACTTCCAGCGGAACAACAGGAATTCCTATTCACTATTATTATGATAACATTGGATTGAGTGCTGGAGTTGCGGCTTGCTATACGTTGTGGAGCATGTCAGGTTGGAAATTCGGCCAAAGGAATGTCCATATTTGGGGGAATGCAAGTTCGATTCAACGATGGAGTAAATGGAGTTCGAAGGCAAAAAATGCATTAATTGGACAATTGAATATTCCTTCGATTTGGTTGAATGATCCTGAAAACATTGAAGATGTGGCAAAAAAGATCATTAAATTCGACCCGGTTTCAATTGAAGGTTATCCCAGTGCGATATATACCCTGGCCCAGCACTTTCAAACGAAGGGATACTCATTGTATAGCTTGAAGCAAGTTCTGACCACGGCCGAAAACCTTGAAGGTTATCAGCGAGAACTGATCGAAAAGATATTTGCCCCGACAGGAGACCTTTACGGTTCTGGTGAGGTACTCGGAGTTGCAACGAGACCGATCGGTGATGATAAATATTACGTCTTTGATCCGCATGTGATCATCGAAGCGGTTGATTCGGGAATTCCGGGAATGAAGGATGTCATTGTAACCGATTTGGACAACTATGGGATGCCTATGATCCGGTATAAGATCGGAGACATGATCGACGATCTGTATTTACCGGAAAGAGAGGATAAATATCCTTTCACATACTTTAAAAAGATATTCGGTCGAAGTTCAGAGATTGTCCAACTTCCCAACGGCAAACGATTTCATCCTGTCAATATTTTTGGGGGTACGTTATTTAGAAAATTCCCTGAAATCACACGCCATAAAGTTATCTGGAATGGTGAATCATTGTTATTTCAATTTGAATATCAAAAACCTTTGAATAAAGAAGAACTTGAATCGCAGATAAAGGAATTGTTGGCAGGTTATGCGGTTCCCTTTGTTATTGAATTCACTAACAGGATATTGCCGTCAAAAAACGGAAAATATGCATATTTTGAAAAAGTATCACTGGATGATAGGAAATGAAAGTATTGTTCGTTTACAGCGGAAATAAAAAAGCCGGGATAAGTCCTTTTATAAAGTCACAAGGTGAATCCCTAATAAAAAATGGTGTCCAATTGGATTATTTCCCAATAAGCAAGCCAGGTTTATCGGGATATTTGATTGAATCATTCAAATTAAGGAAATACCTGAAACGATGCGCATTTGATATTATTCATGCTCATTATGGTATGTCCGCTTTGGCTGCCTGGATCGCACAAAGAAAGGAAACGCTTGTTGTTTCTTTTATGGGCGACGATATCGTCGGTACGAATAAGCCGGATGGGTCAGTAACAGTTTCAAGCAAAGCCCTTGCTCGATTTAATGTCTTTCTGGCCAATCACCTTTACGATCAAGTGATAGTTAAATCAAAAGAAATGAAAAAAGAGCTGAAAGCATATAATGTCTCCCTCATACCGAACGGTGTAGCTTTAGAAGAATTCAAATCTGATAGCAAAACGGAAGCGCGCAATCGTCTGGGACTTGGTCAAAATGATAAAATATTAATATTTGTAAGCGATCCGTCCAGAGTGGAAAAAAACTTTCCACTTGCACAAAGAGCCTTAGCGCTATTGAATGATCCCAAAGTGAAGCTTGTGACCGTTTATAATCAACTCAAAGATCGGTTGCCAATTTATTATAACGCGGCCGATGCCCTTATTTTAACTTCTTTTCATGAGGGCTCTCCCAATGTGATCAAGGAGGCTATGGCCTGTAATTGCCCAATCGTTTCGACAGATGTTGGTGATGTTCGCGAGGTCCTGGGGAATACAGAAGGTTGTTTCCTGACATCATTTTCCGAAAAAGATGTTTCTGATAAAATTAGAATGGCGCTTGATTATGCGATTAAAAAGAACCGAACGGAGGGCAGGAAAAGAATTGTTGAAATAGGACTTGATTCTGAAACTGTTACAAAAATGATTATTGATATTTATAAAAAAGTAATAGTTTAATGTGCGGTATCTGCGGAATAATCGATTATAACGAACATTCTTCGCGAGAAGTCGAAATCCGGAAAATGATGCGGACCATGAAGCATCGCGGACCCAACGATGAGGGAGTGTTTCATGAAGGCCATGTCAATCTTGGTTTTGTACGTTTGTCAATCATCGACCTGTCAGCGGCTGGACATCAGCCCTTGTTTTCAGCCGACGGCCGGTTCGTGCTGATATTCAATGGCGAGATTTATAACTACATCGAATTGCGAACCGAGTTGAGAGCCAGTGGGCTGGCTTTTAGGACAAAAACCGACGCTGAAGTATTGCTGGCCGCATATCAAACCTGGGGCGAAGAATGCCTGAATCGATTCAACGGCATGTGGGCCTTTGTGATTTACGACCGGATAGGAAAAAAAATATTCGCAGCCAGGGACCGTTTCGGCATCAAGCCATTTTACTACTTGCGAACCAAGGACATGTTTGCCTTTGCCTCTGAAATACCGCCCTTGCTGCCGTTGCTCGGCCGAAAACCGAGTCCCGACAACCAAAGTATTTTCGACTACCTTATCTTCAACCGAACTGACCAGACGGAAGCTACATTTTTTGAAGAAATCAAGAAATTACAGCATGGGTATTCTTTGAGCATCGAGTTGACAGAAAACAGAAGTCAGAAAACAGAAGTCAGAATCAAAAAATGGTATGACCTGAGATCGAATTTGCAGGAACCGTTCAAACACCCCGAGGAATTCAGAGAGCTGCTCAGTTCGGCTGTCGAGCTGCGTTTAAGAAGCGATGTGCCGGTGGGAGTATGTTTGAGCGGAGGTCTTGATTCTTCAAGCATAGTTTCCATTCTGCTAAAAGATTTTAATAAAAAAGATTTGAATACATTTTCAGCGGTTTATGAAAAAGGACAATTTGGGGATGAAACGGAATTCATTCATGAATACAAACCTCTTCTAAAGAATATGTTCTGGACCACTCCATCAGCTGAAACATTGCAGGCGGACCTGGCCAATTTCATAAAAGCTCACGCTGAACCCATCCCTTCCACATCACCATATGCACAATTTAAAGTGATGGAACTGGCCAAAGGCAAGGTAGTGGTTACACTGGACGGGCAAGGGGCCGATGAGGAACTGGCCGGTTATCACTATTTTTTTGGTTTTTTCTTCAAGGATTTACTAAAACAAATGCGATTGGGAAAACTTAGTATTGAAATATTTCATTATCTGATAAAGCATCATAGCATATTTGGCTTAAAAACATTCCTATATTTTCTGTTGCCGGAAACATCAAAAATTCGTTTGCGGGTCAATGAGAAGGGATATTTAAACCAGGAGTTCGTCGAAAAATATCAAAGAGGCAATTCCATCGTCGGCAATCTCTATAATTCAGGAAGTCTGCATGACGCATTGTTAGATCATTTTGAATACAAGTTGGAACACTTGTTAAAATGGGAAGACCGCAATTCCATGTGGTTTTCCTTAGAGGCGCGGGTACCATTCCTGGATTATCGTTTGGTTGAAAAGACCCTGGCTACTCGAGGAGATCTGATCATCAAAAACGGCATGACCAAACATCTTTTACGAGAATCCATGAAGGGAATTCTTCCGGAAAAGATTCGAATACGTCGCGACAAAGTGGGATTCGACACGCCGCAGGACGAGTGGTTAAAAAAAACGGCTTGGAAAGACATGGTTACAGAAATTCTTAATAGCAGGTCTTTTGCTGGCCGGGAAATAATCGATCCCGTTGAGGCAATGAAAACGTACAATGCTCATATTTCCGGAAAAATAAATGCCGCTAAAGAAATATGGAAATGGGTCCACCTGGAACTGTGGCATCGTGAGTTTATCGACTAATGAAATGAATATAAAAATCGTCACTGAAGCCGATGCTATTGACAGAGAAGAATGGGAACAATTTGTTTACAATCACCCGCAGGGAAATGTTTTTCAAACCCTTCAGATGTATGAGGCGTATAGCTTGACTAAGAATTACCACCCCATTGTTATAGCCTGCTTTAAAAAAGGTGCTTTGATCGGCATTCTTTTGGCTGCTGTGCTGAAAGAATACAATGGAATCCTGGGCAAACTCAGTGCTCGATCCATTATCTGGGGAGGGCCATTGCTGGAGAAAAGAGATAGCGAAATCATGAAAATGATTTTAAATTCTTATGAGAAAAAAATAAAGAAAGCTGCGATTTTTTCACAGTTCAGGAATCTAACTGATTCAGACTGGGCAAAACCTGCTTTTAATTATTCTGGATATAATTATGAAGATCATTTGAATATCCTTATTGATTTAAAAAAAAGTGAAGATGAATTGTGGAAAATGGTTCATAGTAAAAGGAGAAATGAAATTCGTAGGGCGTATAAGGAAAATACGGAATTTTTGGTTCAAACAGACGAAAATACATTAAAAAATGGATATGAGATTCTAAATGAAGTATATAAATTGGCAAAATTGCCTTTTCCTGACATGTCATTTTTTCAAAATATTTTATCACGATCGACCAAAGATTTTGGATTAAAAATATTTGCAGCTACTAACCAGAAAAAGATGATCGGAGTAATGTTTGCACTGATTTATAAAAACCGTATTTATGATTGGTATGCCGGGGCTTATCGGGAGGCACTTGGCAAATATCCGAATGACTTGATCCCCTGGGAAGTGATGAAATGGGGCAAAGCCAATGGTTTCGAGATTTTTGATTTTGGCGGAGCCGGGAAACCGAATATTCCCTATGGAGTTCGTGATTATAAAATGAAATTTGGCGGAGAATCAGTCAATTTCGGCCGCTTTGCGAAGGTTCATCAGCCGATAAAAATAAGAATCGCCAAATCGGGATTTAAAATCTGGCAATTCCTAAAAAAATAAAATGAGAATTTTAATTGATATCGGCCATCCAGCCCATGTCCATCTTTACCGGAACTTCATCAAAGAAATGCAAGCTCGTGGTCATCAGTTCTGGATCATAGTGAAAAATGTTGAGTCCTCAAAAAAACTGCTTCGAATCTATAACATTCCCTTTATTGAAATTGGCGAAAAAAAGGATTCACTTCTAGGCAAAGGCTTGAAGCAGTTGCGATATAATTGGATATTGCAGGGGGTCGTTCGTAAAAATAGTATCTCCATCGGCTTGGGATCCTCCATTACGGTTCCGCACGTTTCTAAATTTACTAAAATGTGTTCCGTAGTTTTTGATGATGATGATGATCAAGTTGAGCTGCTATTCACTTACTTCGCTCATCCTTTTTCTGACTTCTTGCTATCACCGGACGTTTTGAAGAATAAGCGAAGGAAACAAAGTACTATTTATTATTCAGGATATCACGAATTGGCTTATTTGCACCCGAATCGCTTTTTACCAGATCCGGAGGTGCTACGGGAAATCAATGTAAATAAAGATGAAATGTTTTTTATACTTCGCTTCAATGCTTTCAAGGCACATCATGACCTTGGGATATCCGGTTTGTCATTGGAAGATAAAAAGCGACTGATAATCAAGCTTATAGGAAAGGGCAAAGTATTTATAACCATGGAAAGGGAATTGGAACCGGAATTTGAAAAATATCGCTTGAAGATCTCCCCTGAAAAAATACATTCACTTATTTATTATGCCACAATGCTCATTGGCGACAGCCAAACCATGACCTCGGAAGCAGCGGTCCTCGGGACACCGGCGATCAGATCCAATTCTTTTGTTGGCCGGATATCTTATTTAGAAGAAGAGGAACATAAATACGGTCTGACTTTTGGCTTCCTTCCAGATCAGACGGATGCCATGTTCGCTAAAATCGATGAATTGCTGGCTATGCCTGATCTTAAGGAAGAGTGGCAGCGGCGCCGCACAAAAATGCTTTCTGATAAAATTGATGTAACGGCTTTCATGGTTTGGTTTGTCGAAAATCTTTCAGATAGTGCAAAAATTATGAAGGAAGATCCGCGTTATCAATATAATTTCAAATGAAAACAATAAAAATCATTTCCGTGGTCGGCGCCCGGCCAAATTTCATGAAGATCGCTCCTTTCGTCCGGGCCATTGAGATGCATAACCTGGCTTCTCAGCAATCGCATGGCCTGAATATTAATCACATTTTGGTCCATTCCGGCCAGCATTACGATATCGGTATGTCCGAGGCATTTTTCAGAGCCTTGAGCATCCCCGATCCTGATATTAATTTGGAAGTTGGATCGGGCAGCCATGCCGAGCAGGTAGGGCAAACCATGATTGCCTTTGAGAAGGTGTTGCGGCAGGAAAAGTCCGATTGGGTGGTTGTAGTTGGCGATGTCAATGCCACCCTGGCCTGTTCGGTGACTGCAAAAAAGGAAGGCGTTAATGTTTGCCACATTGAGGCTGGATTGCGTTCAGGCGACATGACCATGCCCGAGGAGATCAACCGCCTTGTTACTGATCGCCTGGCCGATTTATTGCTAACTCCTGATAAAATTTCAAGTGAAAACCTTCGCAAGGAAGGGGTGGCAGAAAACAAGATCGTTTTTGTCGGCAACATCATGATCGATACCCTTGAAGCCAACCGCGCCCAGGCAGCCGCTTTGGACATCGAGACGATTTGTCAGGAGAATTCGCTCAACGCTTCCAGTGTGAAAGGCTTACGCAAGGGAGGATACGCGCTCATGACCATGCATCGGCCTTCCAATGTGGACGATCCGACTGTACTGGGGCCGCTGGTCGATTTCCTTTGTGACGAGGTAGCAGGAGAGATGCCTTTGATTTGGCCGCTCCATCCCCGTTCCGGAAAGAGGTTGAAGGAATTCGGCCTTTGGAGCAAGGTTGAACAAACTAGCGGCATGGTACTCTTGCATCCCATCGGCTACCACGAAATGCTGAGATTGAACATGGATGCGCGCATTTTGCTGACCGACAGCGGGGGACTGCAGGAAGAATGCACGGTGCTGGGCACCCCCTGCCTGACTTTACGCTGGAACACCGAACGGCCGGTGACATTACGCGAGCATGGAGGCGCCAGCGTGCTGGTGGGCAACGATGTGGAACGGATCCGAACTGAATACAAGAATACCTTGGCAAGTGGACGAAAACCCATGCGGCCGGAATTTTGGGATGGCCATACCGCCGAAAGATGCCTGCAGGCAATAATAGATTATAGAGAAAATTAATGAAAATCAGAACGAGAATATTTAACTGGCTTATCATTTTATATTGTTCAGTAATATTGTTTTTGTCTATCATCTCAATAAACGGTTCCAACACCTTGAATAACAGCAAAGTACTAGGTTTTCGTAGCGATTATTTGTTGCATGTTCTTTTGTTTATGCCTTGGATGATGCTGGCTAAATGGAGATGGGAGGAGATCAAGGGTAATATTATATTTTGGTTTGCACTCGTAGGTGGAATAATGTTCGCAGTAATTTCGGAGGCGATCCAAATTATTGTACCTGGCAGAACTTTCAATTCGATTGATATGGCCGCCAATTGTCTCGGAATAGTTGTTGGGGCTCTTATTGCAGGGTGGGGGAGATCGAGGAAAGTAGTTAGTAGACAGTAGTCAGTAGTTAGTAGGAAGAAAAGAGAAAAACAAAATGCGAGATTTTACTCTAAATATTTTAAAAAGCCTTTTAGGCGAATTAATAAAAGCTAATTTTAGATTCGTGACTTTTGCGGAGTATCTCCAGGATCCATATAAAAAAGAACGGACGATAATCTTGAGGCATGATGTGGATAAAAATCCTTTGCAATCGTTGAGGACCGCTGAAATGGAAAATGAACTTGGGATAAAAGGTACTTACTATTTTAGGGTTGTTAAAAATGAGTTGCCAAGGGAAACGATCGGACACATTGCAAAAATGGGACACGAGATCGGCTATCATTATGATGACCTGAATGACGCAAGGGGGGGTGAAGAAAATGCTTTGGAATTGTTCAAAAAAAATCTTGCAAAACTGCGGGAAGTGGCGCCGGTAAAAACAGCTTGCATGCACGGCAGCCCGTTGTCCAGATATGATAATCGCGAGCTATGGAAGAATTTCGACTATCATGAGCTTGGAATCCTTGGCGAGCCTTATTTCGATATTGATTTTAATGAAGTTCTTTATCTTACTGATACGGGGAGGAGGTGGGATGGGGAAAGAGTTTCTATACGAGATAAAGTAGTTAGTAGTGAGAAGTTAGTAGTTAGTAGTAAGAAAAAAGAAACAGCAAATAAATTGAAATTACATTCGACTATGGACATTATTGAAGCGCTGGAAAACGATCTTCTGCCGGATAAAATCATGCTGACCATCCATCCCCAGCGTTGGACCGATAATGTTTTGCTCTGGACCAGGGAACTGGTTTGGCAGAATATAAAAAACGTGATAAAGTTTCAAAAAGTATCAAAAATGGCAAAATCAAAAAATCAAAATGGCAAGTAGCTATCTAAAAAAAGAACGCTTCTACTTCATTAAAGTTTGCCTGAACGGGTTGTTCTTGGCTGCTTCGTTTGCCATGGTCTATTGGCTGAAACGTGGCAATCTTGCCATTGACAAAAATTTCAGGCAATTTCTCCCGCTCCTTTTCCTTGCCTGGCTCGTGATCACCCTTCTTTCAAAAAAATTCAAGGTGCTGGCAAAACAGGACTACTTTTCCCTGCTTCAGCCCTACTGGCTGGCGGCC
>Ga0307378_10001002_pt1 | contig 46667 bp, 43 predicted proteins | sample UN1MG_FD_202238 | JGI IMG/M metagenome (GOLD analysis project Ga0307378, IMG submission 202238) | Soil microbial communities from Risofladan, Vaasa, Finland - UN-1 | ecosystem: Environmental > Terrestrial > Soil > Coastal area > Acid sulfate soil | place: Finland: Risofladan, Vaasa | collected... | reverse complement strand
TCTGAGCGGCAATATCACCTGCCGGGGCAGGGGGGTGTCGATGGGGGTAAGGCCGGCGGTTGTGAAGGCCTTGGGGAGCGTGATTCCTCTGGTAAACAAGCCCATGGTGTCTCTCGGTTTGGGGTTTTGTCTCTGATATAATTCAAAAAATACCAGTGGCCAGTCCGATGGACCCAGACCGGGAGCACTATGAACCGCGACGCACGGCGACCTCCGGCTTGCCGGCCCGTCAAGCAGCAACAATCCACCTATGTCGTGTATTCTTAAGAATATTAAGGGTAGATAGGTGAGCGCTGGTCCAAATTTGCCCCTTCATACATTATGGAAAGGATGTTTGTCAAATATATTTTAGCCAAAAAAAGTATTATGTATCGCCGGGGAAATCAGCTTGACTGAGGAAGAGAGGTGTGATTGAATCCGTCCTGGTAGTGAAGAAAAATGAGGGTAGGACAGAATGGACGTTGGACTCCTTAAAGAGCTTTTAGAAAAGCTGAGGGATGGCTCCGTAGATGTGGATGAGGGCCTTGAGCGATTGAGGACTTTGCCGTTCGAAGATATTGGGTTTGCGTCAATAGATCATCACCGACACCTGAGAAGGGGGTTTCCGGAGGTTATCTACGGCCGTAGGAAGAAGGTGGAGCATATCATCAAGATCATGGAGAAGATGGTTGAGAAGGAGGAAAACGTTTTGGTTACCAGGCTCAGCGAAGGCAAGGCAAGGGTTATTAAAAAGCGTTTCTCCGAAAGTGAATATCACCCGGACGCGCGGATCCTCACCTTAACGGGAAGGCCGATAGAGAAAAAAGGAAAGGGTGTTGTCCTGATTATCAGCGCTGGAACTGCTGATATCCCAGTTGCTGAAGAGGCCTTCATAACAGCCCAGTTTATGGGGAATGATGTCAAAGCCCTCCACGACGTAGGGGTCTCCGGTTTGCACCGAATCCTAGAGAATAGGGATATGATTATGGGGGCCTCCGTGATAATCGTTGTTGCAGGCATGGAGGGTGCATTGCCCAGTATTGTAGGGGGTCTCGTAGACAGGCCGGTCATAGCCGTGCCTACGAGTGCCGGATATGGCGCTAGCTTTGGCGGTATTTCTGCCCTGTTAGGTATGTTGAATAGTTGCTCCTCAGGGGTAACGGTAGTGAATATTGATAATGGTTTTGGGGCAGGATACGCTGCCAGCCTGATCAATAGGCTGTAAGTCGCAGGCTTAATGCGAAAGCCATAAAGAAGCCATCAGCAACGTTATATGACCTTAAGCCTTTGGCCGTAGGCCTTATGGTTTATTCCCTGGGGTAGATATCCCCTGCCTGCCTCGTCTGAGCGAGAGCGATGGTGGGAAGGCCTTTCGGCAACAACCAATGGCGTCGTAGATAATCAGTCCTTACATATGTAATACGAGGCACTAGCAGCTGTTCCGTACCTCTGCTCTGATTTCCTGTGTTAGACCTTTTAGCTGGGCAAGCTCCTTGAATACATCTCCATCCCAACAGGGCAGGAGGCTATTATTGTGAAAAAGGGGTTCTGCAGCCAGATCAAATCGTGAGATCGCTTGCGCCTCCTTCCACAATTCAGTGTGAGGTATAGGAGAATACTCGCTCAAGTAAGGCATGCAACCTATTTTTCCGGCAAACCTAATTGTTTTTGCCACCTGATCATACGTTTGCCCAGGAAGGCCCGCTAAGATGTATGCGCCAATCTGGTCTTTTTTGAATCCAGCCCTTCTAAGCTCCTTGACAGCCCCCTCAAACTGCCGTCCAGAGAACTTCTTGCCTAGCCTTTGGTGGAGTTCGTTATCGGTGGTCTCTAAACCCAATTTGATCAATTTGAATCCAGCCTTATGTAGGAGGGCTGCTATTTCTCGGTTCAGGTACGCAATATGGAGACCGTTTGGACAGTGAAATCTGACATTAAGGTTGTTTCGCACTACCTCTTCTAAGAAAAGGCAGATATGGTTCTCGGCGTCCACAAGGAGGGCATCGTCATAAAAGGCAAAATCTATAACGTCATATTCCTTGTGCCAAAAGAGCACTTCTTCGAATAATTCGTTAGGCTGTCTTTTCAAGCAGTATGGATTGAGGTAATGTGAAGCACAGTAAGTGCACCGAAAAGGACAGCCGGAGGACCCTAAGAGACATACATAGTCTATCTTTGTCAGAAGATCAAATGCCGGATACGGCATAAAAGGTTGGGACTTTTTTTCAATCGTAAAATCTGGTATAGTTTCTCTCAAAAAATCGTTTAATCCTGCGGGCCGAAACTGGTTGGTGGAGGTGATCACCAAGTCGGCCTGCGAAAATGTGCGGGCGTGCTCACTGCAGAACGAGGCGTATATTCCGCCGAGCACAACCGGTACATTGGGATGAACATCTTTAGCGAGGCGTATGGCCTCGAAGACTCCTGGATACCAATAGGTCATAAGGGAGGTAACGAGTATTGCCGCAGGGTTTCTTACCCGCTGCAGTTCTCTCTCAAATACGTGAGGGGCTATGCCGTAGCGGCTATAGGCCCTTGGGATGTTCGACAGCTGGGGAGGCTTGGGAATATGTTGTTTCCAGAATTTCCCGGTTCCGTACCGGCGCCGAAGGGGTCTTTTCGTGAAACCTGCCTTCTCCATGTACGGGTTGTGTAAATCAAGGCAGTCGAGAAGATGAATCTGAAAGCCCAACGCTTTGAGTCGGCCGGCAAGATAGAGTAAACCCAATGGTTTGGCCCAGAGATCATAGGCGGCGAAATCATATACCCACGGATTAATGAGAATGACGGTTGACTTCATATTAGGGTTTATTAAGTAACTGTTCCTGATTTGGCAACCATAATCTTCACGGAGGCCCCAATGAGAGCGGTGGTGCAGCGGGTAAAGATGGCTAAGGTAATCGTTGGTAAAGAGGTTGTAGGGGAGATCGGCCCGGGTTTTTTGGTATTCCTGGGGGTCGGGGCAGGGGATAACAGCGTTGATGCAGAGTACCTGGCATCTAAGATAGCTCACCTGAGGGTCTTCGGTGATGATGAGGGAAAGATGAATCTTTCGCTGGTGGAAACGGGTGGTGCGGCGCTTGTTGTATCACAGTTTACCCTCTGGGGTGACTGCACGAAAGGGAGAAGGCCTTCTTTTATTCGGGCGGCTGATCCAGTTGTGGCGAATAGCCTGTATCAACAGTTTATGGTCTTCTTAAAAGCAAAGGGAATACCGGTGGCTGAGGGAAGATTTCAGGAAATGATGGATGTCCATCTTGTGAATGATGGGCCTGTCACCATGTTGCTTGATAGTGCCAAGAACTTTTAACGAAGGTTTTATCATGGATTACAAAGGCGAAGGTTTTCCGGAACAGACGGATGAACTCGGTTTGCCACAACCGACGGATAAGAAGAAAAAGAAGAGGGCACCGACGGTTTCGGCTATTAGATGGGTCATAATTGTTCTGGTCATTGTCTATTTTCTCTTGTCGTCTTATCGTGTTCCTATCCTAATAAAGCTTGGCCAATACCTTATTGTGGAGCATAAAGCGAAGAAGGCTGACCTCATTGTGTGCCTTGCCGGGGGAGATGTAGAGAGGCCGCTCGCAACTGTGGATGCATATCGGCAGGGGCTTGCACCGTATGTTTTTAGGGCACGAGAGGAAAAGCCGGACGGCTTGGATTACCTAAAGAAGCAGGTCAAAGACTACCCCACAAACTTTGACCTCTTTGAGCTCGTGATGAGGGGATTTGATATCCCCGACAAAGTGATTCTGACCTCAGACAAGAGCGTTGATTGTACCATAGATGAGGCCAGACTAGTCCGTAAGGTGGTGCTGGACAGGGGATTTAAGTTAGTAATCATCGTCACTTCGCGCATCCATTCCCGAAGGGCTTGGCTGACCTTCAAAAAGGTCTTTCAGGATGACAAGGTCGAGATAATTTCCCTTCCATCTCGCTACCAACTCTTTGACCCAAAAGAATGGTGGAAAAAAAGGAAGTATACGCGGGAAGTTATCATTGAGTATGAAAAGTTAATCTATTACAGATTTGCGTATCTTCTGTGAATGACATCTCTGGTCAGATGCCAGTTGTTCATTAACAAGAAACAAAGAGGGGGTTATGCGGAGGCCTGAGACTTGGCTACTGAGAGCCGATCCCTGGCTACTTTATTGTGTCGGTATAGGGGCGCTGGTCAGAAGATATTTAAGGTCGTCGTCCTCGAATTTCAAGCCCGCGCCTACGAAGAAGGAAGACCTGCCCTCATCGCTGATAAAGTCATCGAAACCGGCCGTCAGATAAAGGTATTTGAAGAAGGAGAAGTCTACACGGGCCTTGAGATGGCTCCTGGTATCGGTATCGAAGTCAAAGGCCTCGAAGGTCAACGTAAGTCTATCATCAAAAAGGTAATAATCCAGTCCCATACCACCTGACGATTCAATGATTCCGCCTCGGAGCACCAGGTCTTCATATCTCTTTGCGATTTGGGCGGTAAATTTTAGTTTGTCCTTCTCTCTTTTTTCTTCATGGATCGTTGTTGTCCCGCCGGGGGTTTCAGTGATAACGGTGTCGGTGACGGTCTTTACCCCTAATGGATCTGACACAAGACCGAGTAGATAATATTTGTCGGCCTTGGGCTGGATCTTGAGGTTGAGGTAGGTCTTGATATCATTGTGTCGGGCAAGATGCTCTAAGTGAAAATCCACATCAAACTTGAAGGCATCGGTCCTGGTAAAGTATTCGTTTATTCCTTCGAGTGTTTCTCCTAGGTTCTCTGCCATCGCTTCGTCATTAATCAGCTTACCAATGGTGCCTTCACCGGAATCGATCTTTTGAGTTATGTTTTTCAACGATGCTAAGGTCGCGTCAAGACTCTCTCCCGTTTCCTCTCTGCTGACCAGTCTCCCAATGGTGCCTTCACCGGAATCGATCTTTTCAGTTATGCTTCTGAGATGAACTAAGGTCCTGTTCAAATCCTCGACAGTACTAGGGTCGTTAATTAATCTTCCCAGGGAACCTTCTCCCCGTTCGATCTTTTGGGCAATCTGGTTGAATGATTCCATAGCATCCTTAAGCTGGACAGTCGTTTCTCTGAAGTTTTCCACGATTTCATTGATAGCCGTCTTGTTGGCCTCTGAGATCTCTTTCATGTCTTTGCTGAATTCCTGAAAATTGACCAGAAGTGCGGTAACCCTTCTCTCATTTTCCGCAATGATCCTATTCAAAGAGGCAGTTGTGTTGTTTATGTTGTCCAGAATCTGCCTCATCTTCACTTCTCCCACTTCTCCCCCCAGAACGTTACCCAGGGATCTTGAAATCTTCTGTATGTCTAAGGCGATATCCCCGAGTCTATTGAGCAATTGATCGATATCAGTTGGCGTATAGGTGTTAACCACCTTATCGCCATCCTCGAGAAGAGGCGAATCGGGTCTGCCTGGGATGATCTCTATGAACTTATCACCCATAAGACCCCTTGCTCTTATGAGAGCCCTCGAATCCGATGGTATGGAGATATCGGGATTGATTCTCATGGTTACCCGTGCCTTTCCTCTATCCAGATCGATTTGCTCGACCCTCCCGACCTCAATGCCTGCTATCTCCACCGGTACATCCTGGTTGAGTCCAGAGGCAGTATCAAAATAGGCGGAGATCTCGTATCCCCTTTTTTTCCCGAAGTCAAACTTGCCCACTCTCAAGGACATGTAAGCGAGAATAACGATACCTGCCAAGACAAAAAGCCCCACCTTTATTTCAGTACGGAAGTTGTTCATACTCCAGACCTATCGTGGCAGTCGCCCGACCCAGAGCTTCAGGTTCACTAAATCACCCTTATCGGGCCTTCCATTTTACCTTCTAAGAACTGTTTCAGGATAGGATTTCTGCCGTTTTTTATTTCCTCGGGTGTTCCATATTCGATTATTTTCCCTTGATACAACATCGCGATTTTGTGGGCGATTTTGAATGTACCCGTGATGTCATGACTGATGACAACGCAGGTCACATTCAGGCGGCTCTGGATATCAACAATGAGTTGATCTATTGCATCAGCCATGATCGGATCGAGGCCGGTTGTAGGTTCGTCAAAAAGGATAATTTCCGGCTCAAGGGCGATTGCCCGTGCCAAGCCCACTCGCTTCTTCATGCCTCCTGAAAGCTCTGAAGGCATTTTGTCTTCAACCCCCCTGAGGCCAACGTGGGCCAGTTTTTCGCTGACGATTTCCCTTATTGTACTCTTGGGGAGCTTGGTATGCTCTATCAAAGGAAATGCGACATTTTGGCCTACCGTCATGGAGTCAAACAGGGCTGCTTCCTGGAAGAGCATGCCGAATCTTTTTCGGATCTCGTTCAGCTGGCGCTCGTTAAAGGCGGTGATGTCCTGGCCGTCGATTTCCACTTTTCCCTTGTCAGGCCGAATGAGACCGATCATGTGTTTCAGTAAAACGCTCTTGCCGCCCCCGCTCTGGCCGATAATAACAGTGACTTTCCCCACCTCAATTAAGAGATCGAGGCCGTTCAACACGACGTTGTTTCTGAATGATTTGTGTATATCTACCAGATTTATCACTTTTTTAAAACATTATAGATGTAAGAAAATAGTCGCTAATCAAAATCAAAACAGATGAAAGCACTACTGCCTGAGTGGTTGCCTTTCCTACGCCTTCTGCTCCTCCCGTTGTGTAAAAGCCCTTGTAGCATCCTATGTGGGTTAGAATGAGGCCGAAAAAGACCGACTTGGTGAGTCCGTGAAAAATGTCCCCAAGTTCGACCATTTCGATCATGTTTGCCACGAACATCCCCGAGTTTATTTTGAGGAGAATGACGCCTACAAAATATCCCCCCAGGATACCCAAGAAATCCGCGACGATAGTAAGAACTGGGAGCATGACGAGCCCGGCGATAATCCTCGGAACTATGAGATATTTGACAGGATTGGTAGCCATTACGTACAGGGCGTCTATCTGCTCCGTTACCCTCATGGTCCCAAGTTCGGCGGCCATGGCTGAACCTGCCCTTCCGTTGACCATCAAGGCCGTCAAGACCGGCCCCAGTTCTCTGGTTATAGCCAAGGCAACTGTAGAGCCCACCAAGGTCTCTGCACCAAAAAGTCTAAATCCATGATGGCTCTGGAGGGCCAGCACCCCTCCGGCAAAGATGCCCGTCAGGACAACAACGAAAATCGATTTGACTCCAACAAATTCCATCTGTTTCACCATCGCCTTAAGGCGATACGGGGGCACCACTGCCCACATGAAGGCTCGCGAAAGCAGGATGAGGATCTGCCCCATTTCTCGGATGATCTCGATAGTAACACTGCCTATGTATCGAATGAGAGAAAGCATCAGTTCACCAAGATGTCACCAGTCCCTTGTCAGCACTCCTTTGTATTTGTTTTCCGTAAGCCCATTCTCCTAAGAAACGAACGATACAAAAGAGCATGGAGATATCTTTTTTTGCTCTGCCCTCTAAACAAGGCCCCGTACAGGGCCGTTTCAAACCGACGCACCGCCCCATAAGCCTTAGCACTAAGGTACCAGCCTGTGTGCGCCGTTTTGAAACGCCCACTCCTCTGAACGATGGGAGGCCTGCCCTGGCGTTCAGCTTCCGGAGTGTTGTATGGGTACGAGAGTATCTCACATCTCAGTTCTCCTTACTCATACCTTATGAGCCAGGTCTGGGCCAGGGACAGAGTCAAAAAAAGACATCTCCATGTTCACCATACCGTTTCTTTCATGTATAACCCTGAAGCGAAGCGCCGGGGTCATGTGCTAACCTGATGGTTTTTACGGAGCGCAGGTTATTTAGTGACCATGTCATACACCCCATCCCAGCCTGTGGGCGGAGGATTGTTTTTGAAATTAAGGCACCGTTCTACATAGACTTGCGCCGCATAGAGGTGAGGTTCGCTGGTTGTGATGGTCTTGAAAATGCGGATTGCCTCATCCCATTCTCTTCCCTTATAAGCCTTAACTCCTTGATTAAATTGATTTACCATCGCCAGCCGGATTTCAGGTGAATCCTTGTATCCTAACAAACTATAGATCCTTACCGTCCGTTTTTTCCCCTGCACCCTTACAGAGTCCAGCTCCATGCAAATGAACTCATCTCTTACGCGTTCATAGGTTGATTCAGCGATTATTATGTTGGTCTTGTAGCTCTTATTTGCACCTTCAAGCCTGGAGCCAAGGTTGACCGAATCACCCATGGCGGTAAAATCGAACCTCTGCTTCGATCCCATATTACCAACCATCATGGGACCGGTATTTATCCCAATACGGATATCGATAGGCTTCCTGCCCTCATCAATCCATTTATTGTTTAGACTCCCTAACGCGTGTATCATCTCAAGGGCAGACCGGCATGCCTTAGCGGGATGATCCGGCAGATCGAGCGGTGCGCCGTATAAGGCCATTATTGCATCTCCGATATACTTGTCGAGGGTTCCATCATATTTGAAGACAATATCAGTCATCACAGTTAGGTACTCGTTGAGAAGATTTACCAATTCCTCGGGTGTCAATCCTTCAGCTATCGTGGTAAAGCCCTTAATATCCGAAAAAAGGACCGTCAGTTCCTTTCTCTCTCCGCCCAATTTCAATTTCTCAGGATATTTCAACATCTCATTAACCACAGAAGAAGACACGTAGTAGGTAAAGGCACCTTTGATCTTCTTTCTCTCCCGTTCCTCGGTCATGTACTTATAGAGCGTATGAGAAACATAGAGGACACCCAATGCCGTCAGGGGGTATGTGATACTAAACAGGAGGCCGTAATTGACGAAGAAAAGCCTGCTCAGCACTATGTGTGCTATGAAAAGGGCTACGGCGAACAGGATTCCCCTTACTGCATTCAGGCGGGGAATGACGAGCCCAATAATAACGCCAATGAGGATAATAGCGAGAATATCAAAGATCTTGATCCATTCAGGCTGTATCAAAAAATCCTGCCTCAAGATATTGTCAATTATGGTAGCGTGCGCTTCGAGCCCGGGATATACCGGTGAGAAAGGGGTATTCCTCATATCGTATATGCCCAATGCCGTGGCACCTACCAGCACTATCTTATCCTTAAATGTTCCCTTTGGTATCTCGCCATTAATTATTTTGGTTATAGGGTAATGAGGGAAGGTTTTAGGGGGGCCTAAATAGTTTATCAGCATTTGCCCTCTCTCGTCTGTTGGTATAAAGATGCTCCCCATTTGAATCCCCTCCACTCCATAGCTGGCAATCTTGACAATGAGGGGAGGGCGGCCCAAATAATGCCATACAGACTGAATCGAGAGGGGAGAAAGAAATTGGTCCCGGCATTTGATAATGAGGGGGAGCCACCTCACAGCCCCATCCAGGTCAGGAATCATATTAAAATAACCGGACGAGTCGGCGGCCTGGTTCAGGATGGGGATAGCGACCTCGGGGGCATATGCATCAAAAATGAGTTCAACATCAAAATCCTCGCCAGGAGGAAACTGGACAACCGGATACTTGGATTTATTTATCTGTTCGATTCTGCTATCGATCTCTCCGCTGCTGATCTCATAACCGAGATCCTTCTGGCTCATGTGCAGGAAGTAGCCCAGTATTACCTGAGGGTCTGATCGTTTTATGGAATGAGCAAGTATGAGGTCGTTGTCGGCAAGGATCTTTGACTCTGCCAAGAATCTTTCCAAGTCCTTGTTTTCCAGTTCGAGGTCCTTTAACTGAGATTCAAGTTGCTGAATAAACGAGATGTTGTTGTTTTCATCAGGCTCGAGGAAACCAACATCAAAACCTATGACCTTTGCGCCGTCATCTGAAAGGCAGTCAACAAGACGAGCAATCTTGGAACGGGGCCACGGCCATCTTCCCTCTGCATCAAGGCTTTTCTCGTCTATGACGGCAAGAGCGACGGCGTCAGTGCCCTGGAGAACACCCCGTGACTTGAACCTCAGGTCGAGAGTTTTGAGCTCGACGATCTCAAGAAACGAAGGGGCGATGAGAAATATCACAATGACGAGGAGGGTAAGGTAAAGGGTGATAGTGAGGGGATTGATTGTGGTTAGAGACTTAATTCTCCTAGTCATTGCGTGTCCCTTTTTAGAAGGGCCTTTTTTGAGTGATGGTCCTGGATCTGAAAATCCTTTATATTTCCGTAAATTTAAGCATATATGGCAAATAGCTATCAAAGTCAAGTGAGCAACCCATCCGGGCTATACTGTGATTGACAAGTTTCGAGCCGAATTGGTAGATTAAAGCCGTTTGGCTTGGTTGCCGATTTCCTGCTCTGCAATTTACTTACCAAGGTGCTGTAACGTCCGAAAATTAATTTGTAATGGAATGAGATGAGGCCTCTTTCAGAGAGCAAGTGTATGGCGGGTGCAAGAACATGAAAAGGAAAACCCGAATGGCTGAGAGCGGGCGGAAGAAGCGACCTTCCCTACTGATATTTACCGACTTAGATGGCACATTGCTCGACAGTCAGACTTATGATTTCAGCCCGGCCCTGCCTGCTCTCAACCTTATTCGATCGCTCAATATTCCCCTCATTTTGGTAAGCAGCAAGACCCGAGCTGAGATAGAAGGTTTGAGAAAAAGACTATCACTCGAAGATCCCTTCATACCTGAAAATGGTGGGGGTGTGTTTTTCCCTGGCACCTTTAGCCTGCCGGAAGACCAGGATTACCGTGAGGTCAACGGCTATAAACTAGTGCTTACGGGAAGGCCGATCGATGAGGTGCTCAGCAAAGCAGTTTTTTTGAAGAGGGAATATGAGTTTAGGGGTTTCTCAGAGATGTCAGCACGGGCGATTGCCGCTCAAACGGGCCTCAGTGTACGGGAGGCTGCCCTCGCGGCAAGGCGTGAGTTTGACGAACCGATTGTATTGAAAAACCCAGGCCATCGAGAGATGTTTTGCAAGAAAGCGAATGAACTCGGACTCGAGTGCGTGGAAGGGGGGCGTTTCATTCATCTTTTTATCGGGGGAAATAAGGGGAAGGCTGTACAGATAGTATTGGCTGTCTACAGAAGGCTCTGGGGACCCGTTTTTTCCGTGGGCCTGGGAGATAGTCCCAATGATTTTCCCATGTTGGACGTGGTAGACAAGGCCGTTTTAATGCCGCATAAAGATGGGACATATATAAGGGATCCTGTACACTCAGAATACATTATGGCCGATGGTTTCGGGCCTGAAGCATGGAATAGAATAGTATTGTCGCTTGTCGCCGATTTTTTCCCTAGCCTCAGTACCAGCGACCCGTGAGGTGCTTGTGTTAGGCGTCCCTGATTAAGAGATCTTTGCCCGGAGCTGCTGAGCTTTGAGGTGTTCCCGCTTTTGAACATCTTGGTCTTGATTTTCATTGGAAGTTCTGATTTCCCGGTTTGTAACACTTTAGCTCTTTGAAAAGGTGGCGCTCCTGTCCATTTGCTAATACCCGGTGGCTATTCGTAACGGAACCCAGGGAACCGAGCATGGAGATATCTTTCCTTGCTCTGCCCTCTGAATAAGGCCCCGTGCAGGGCCGTTTCAAACCGGCGCACCTCCCCATAAGCCTTAGCACTAAGGTAGCAGCCTGTGTGCGCCGTTTTGAAACGGCCACTGCTCTGAACGATGGGAGGACAGAGTCAAAAAAAGATATCTCCATGCTCGGCTTAAGATTAATTTCAAAGAGGTAAAGTGTTACCGCGTTTTGAATTTCGAGGTCCTGATAGAATCGTCATTTGATTTCAGCACAAGACCTTGCCCCAAATGTTGAGATCCGGGGCCGAGAACAGATCCAGAAAGGTGCGGGTGATTGCCATGGTGCCAACGATAAAATGGGAAGGGAATAGTATCCACATAATTGACCAGAGAAAGATTCCTCAAGCAAAGGAGTGGTTTGTTTGCCGTAGCATAGAGGATGTTATTACCGCAATCAGGGATATGGTCATAAGAGGTGCCCCGGCTATTGGCATAGCTGCAGGTATGGGCCTGGCGCTCGGTTCCCAATCCGTTAACACAGACGACTATACTACCTTCAGGAAAGAGTTCCTTGAAATGACCCGGCGCATGAAATCTGCGCGACCCACTGCAATTAACTTGGGATGGGCTGTCGAGAGGATGGTTAAGATCGTTGATGAGATGCGTGATCATGAAGTTTCCGCGATTAAAAAGGCAGTCAGAAAGGAATCGGAGATCATTTTAGAGCGGGATATCGAGGTCAACCGCAACATAGGTCGTAACGGATTGAGGCTCGTCCCGGATAAAGCGAATATCCTTACCCACTGTAACGCCGGAGCTCTGGCCACCGGCGGTTATGGCACTGCCCTTGGCATTATCAGGGCTGCTTTTGGGGCCGGGAAACAGGTCCATGTGTTCGTCGATGAGACGAGGCCACTGCTCCAGGGGATGCGCCTTACCGCATTTGAACTGATGGAGGATGGTATTCCAGCCACAGTAATAGTAGATTGTGCAGCCGGTTATCTCATGAGAAAAAAGAGGATAGACTTGGTGATAACGGGAGCAGATAGGATAGCCTCAAACGGAGATACGGCGAACAAGATCGGCACGTACCAATTGGCTGTGCTGGCAAAGGAGAACGGGATACCCTTTTATGTTGCCGCACCTGTTTCAAGCTTTGATCCTGATTTAGAAAACGGCGATCTTATTCCCATTGAGGAGAGAGGGCCTGGGGAGGTGGTTTCCTTCGCTGGTCAACAAATAGGGCCGGATCATGTTAGCGCCTACAATCCCGCCTTTGATGTGACTCCGTGTCAGTATATTTCAGCCATAATAACCGAAAAAGGGGTCATTACGCCGCCGTACAGAAGCAGTATCAAAGATCTATTGTAAGACCCATAGATTCACCTAGCGAAGCTTTGGCTCCCCGACCCGCACCGGCCTGGGATGGCCAAGCTGGCGAGGCACGAGCCAAGTAAGAAAATACGAAATTCGAATATCGAAATCCGAAATAATTTTCCAATGTCCAAAATCCCAATGCTCTAAACGAAAAGAGCTTTGCCAAGAGCTACTCAGCTTCGGGTGTTTTGAATTTTGAACATTAGAATTTCGAATTTGTTTCGAATTTAAGATTTCGGATTTCGGATTTCAAAGTCCAATTAGAATCACGATTTCATTTCACCACAAAAACTTGACATGCATATTAAGCTCTTATTTTGTGTACATTCTCTCTAGAGATTCTCCTTTTTTTCAAGGCTTTTCCTTAGGATTAGGTATAGAACCGCAGCAACTATGAAGCTGGGAATGGCCCCTCCAACCTGCGAGTACCTGCCAAGCCAGAACACTAATGCTCCAATCACCCAGCAGATAACTGCGATCCAATGGACCCCCTTGGTGTACCAGTAGGCACCGTGCGCGAACAGGTCATCAATGAGCACTATTCGCTTCCTGGTGAAGAAATAGTCTGTCAACACAATCCCAAACAGGGGGCAAAAGACATAGCCGATGATGACTAAAAAATGCTCATATGTCTCTGGATAGTCACGGAAGATAAGGGCAATTATCGTCCCAAGAACGCCCCCGAGAATTACACCCTTTTTCTCCCCCAGTTTCGAATAAATATTCAGGCTTGAGACAGCTGTGGAATAGATATCCAGAAAGGTAGTGGTAAAGGTCGAAAAGAGCACTATAATCATAGCCGGTACGACTAACCCAAAGGAGACCATGAGCTCCAATACCATGGCTTCAGGAGTGGGTGACTTGGTGGCCAAGGCCGCGCTCAACCCGATAAGGTACATCCAGGAACTGACAAAGAAATACCCAATCCAGGTGCCCCAAAAGCTGCCACTATCACTTTTCGCATACCGGGAGTAGTCACAGACCAAAGGCAGCCAAGAAATCGGCATAATAATAACGTAATCGAGCCCCAGCATAAACGGAAGATCACCAGTCGCTCGTATTTGAGACAATGTGGAGATCCCGTACTCCTTGAGCACCACATAGGTCATAACAATGCACAGAATCACCAGAACCGTTACTGCTATTCGATGCAGCCATTTCCAAAATCTGTGTCCAACAAGGGCCCACAGGGTTGTCACGACCCCGAGCAGAACGATCCAAAACTGAGGCGTGTAAAGGGAAGAACCCCGGGTAAATGTGGCGGCAGTTTGTCCGCCAATCCAGACCATAACAGCGGTCCACCCAATTAACTGGAAGATATTCAGCGCTGCCGGTATATACGATCCACGCACACCAAAAGCTGGACGCGTGCTGACCATCGTTGGGATACCCCATTTACTGCCGATAAGCCCGCCCAAGGCAAGTGGTGTGTTTCCGATTAAGTGGCCTAAAAGAACGACGACTAACCCCGTAATATACCCCATTGGTACGAGAATCCCTCCGGCCCATATCTCCGCCAGGGAAACGGCTGCCCCTGTCCAGAGAAGAAAGAAGTCGAAACCTGCCAAGGTTCTTTGATCTTTTGGAATTGGTTCGATGCCGTTCATGACTAACCTCCGCCTAGTTTTGGTATATTAAATGTATTGAGTATGCTTTCTGCTGCTCTCTCCTAAGATAATGAAGCTCCCTGCAGTAAACTGCAGGGTATCAAGCGGAATTGCGCCGAAGCCAACCCGCCTTCGCTCTATGAGCTACGGCGAATAAACCGCAGTCGGCCAAACAAAAGGTCGGCGTATATCTGCCCATGTCCGGGGTTAACGTTCGTCAATCATTCGCCTGAATTAGGTGGCCGATTACCCATTTGTTCATGGCAATACCGAGTATGCGGAGCTCAGGGAATAAGGGGTTCAAGTATTTACCGCCTCAACTCCCATTTCCCTATGCACTTTGAAGACCTTTCGCACTACTTCATCAGGGTTTTTTCCAATAATCCTGACCATGGGTTCTTTTCCAACATCTCCCCTGTCGAAGATAATGTCGGGAATTTCGCCTGTCTTTAGTGCCTGCTCCGTTCCCCATTCCAGTGACGATCCCTCTCGTTCCTTGATCTGTGTGGGTTCACCTGACCGATCGAAACTGCGGACCGTGAATCCAGCGCTGCTGCAGGCTCGAATAACCTTTTCTGAGAAGCGGATGTTCATTACCGAGCGAAACCGTGAGTCGCGTTTCATCACGGTAAGGATAATGTTGGCGACATGTCTCGACGCGTTATATTCCGGGCCTGAAAGGGTGGCAACTGAGTCGTGGAATCTGCTGATTCGGCCCGGAAAGGCTGCCACATCCTCGGGACCTTGTGCATAGGGTAGTGCATAACCTAAGTTGGACTGGACCTCCGGAATCAAGGGGCCAACCTTCCTTTTTCTCAATTTTTCAAAAGCCGCCCTTAAATCATCTAAAACTGAGAGGCGTTCAGCTTCCCTGCCGATCAGGGCATACGGGTTGGTAGGCCCGTGGCCCTTTCCCAAGGGAAGGGAAAAACGGATTGCAGTAGTTATAAAATCCTTGGCACGTTTGACTGCCGCTTGAACGGGATTTCCCTTTGCTAACTCTGTGGCAATGGCTGAAGCGAAGGTGCACCCGGTTCCATGAGTGTTTTTGGTGGGAATACGGGGTCCACGGTATTCGTGGAAGGCCTTTCCATCGAAGAGGAGATCGATAATCTCTCCTTCAAGATGGCCTCCTTTGATTAAAACGTTCTTGGGGCCCAATCCGTGGATGTGGCGGGCAGCCTTCTTCATGGTTGCAAGGTCATGAACGGTATACCCACAAAGTACCGAGGCCTCCGGGAGGTTGGGGGTCACCACATAGGCGAGGGGGATGAGTTCTTCTCGCAAGGACTTCTGGGCCTCCTGCTTGAGCAATGGATCACCGCTTTTTGCCAGCATTACCGGATCAACGACCACGCATTTCAAACGATATTCCCTAATCTTGCGAGCGACTAAGCCTACGATTTGGGAATTCGAAAGCATGCCCGTCTTGACCGCATCTACCCCAATATCCCGGATCACCGAATCGATCTGCTTTTCTATAAAGTCGAGGGGCAGTTCGAATACCGCCTGAACTCCCACTGTGTTTTGGGCAGTCAGCGCCGTGATGACGCTCATGCCATATCCCCCCAATACAGTGATTGTCTTCAAGTCGGTTTGGATTCCTGCCCCACCTCCAGAATCTGAGCCGGCAATGGTTAAGATCCGCTTCATAATTACTCCTGTTTCATTGATCTAATCGAAAACCTCTACAACAAGTCCATAGCAACAGATAGTAGGGGTTACTAATCGTCGATTACAAGGTCTGTCCGTATTCGTTCAATCGAACATATGGAGGCTGGGGTGTAAACCTAGAGGAGAAAAGGAACCGTAATTGCAAACACTAGAATTACGGCTTGAGATTTGTTCACTACCGCTTTCCCTACGCCGGAATTACCCGTACAGGTTCAAGGGGTCATTCCATTCACTCAAAAAGGATACGTGAGTGAGCACGGAATCTCTCAGCCGATGAGCTCCCCCAGCACTTCGGTTTATTGCTAACTCAAAGGAGTTGGCATGTCAACAGGAATTTGCTCCAACCTGTTCATCATCCCTGAGTGTCGTTGGTTGATATGACTACACCTGTCTCAGCCGGACCCCTGAACCTTTCTGTAGTATCGGGATGGGCTCGATTTGTAATCTGCCTGGCTTTTTGCGGGAGGATAAGTGAGCATGAGGCGAACAAAATCAGTGATCTCAGGGATTCTTGGAACGGAGCTTGCAAATAATGTAAGGGAATGAGTGAGCGAATATGAACAAGACCTTAGACATGCTGATCATTGATGACGATGCTCTTTTTGTGGCTTCACTCTCTGATTTCCTGATCAGCAAGGGCTTTAACGTTCAAACTGCCACTAATGGAAGAGAGGGGATAAAGAGCTTTGAAAGCCGTCAACCCCCCCTTGCTCTGCTGGATCAGGAATTGCCCGACATCGGAGGCATTGAGGTTTGCCAAAAGATTCTGGAGATTAATCCTAATGCCAAGATTATCTTCATGACCGCATATGCTACCGTTCAGTATGCAGTTGAGGCGATGCAGGCAGGAGCATATAACTATCTTTCCAAACCTTTCTCGTTGGATGAGCTTCTGATTGCCATAAACCTGGCCGCCAAGAATGCGGACCTTGAAGGAAGACTCAGGATTCAGGACTACGAGAGGGAAAAGGTGCGGCAGGAACAAAAACTCATCGGTTCTTCCGAAATCATGAAAAGAATCAGGGAGCAGATAAAGTTATCTGCAAGCTCTGAAGCCAATGCATTGATCACCGGAGACACCGGGGTGGGCAAAAACGTTGTTGCCAGGGCTATTCACGATCTCCAGGATAGGCGGGACATCTTTCTCACGATCAATTGCTCGGCCATACCAGAGAACCTAGTGGAAGCCGAATATTTTGGTCACGAGAAGGGGGTATTTACCGGTGCAGAAATGCGCCGTGAGGGCATTTTTGAGCTCGCCGATGGTGGTACACTCGTGCTCGACGAGATTGGGGAAATACCCATACACCTGCAGAGCAAATTACTCACGGTGCTCGATGACAAATGTGTTCGACGAATAGGGAGCGGTCGATCCATATCCGTTGATGTCAGAATCATAGGTACCACCAATCGTAATCTGGAGGAAGCCATTAACAAAAGGCGTTTTCGGGAAGACCTCTACTACCGTTTAGCCGTTATAACCATACACCTACCACCTTTGCGAGAACATGCGGAGGACATACCTGAAATAGCCGATCACTTTGTGAATCGGTATTGCAGGAAGCCTGTCAAGATCCCCGAAAGTCAGATGGAGAGAATGATGGTATATCCCTGGCCGGGTAATGTGCGGGAGCTCCGGAATGTTATTGAAAGGGCTTCCCTCCTGCTTCGGGGAGATGATATAAGACCGGCGGACCTTCTGCTTCACGGCACACTCAATCAGTGTTTGCCAACAGATAAAGAGAGGGTTCGGGCTGGCCAAGAGATGCCTTCGCTTAAGGAGGTGAAAAGAGGTCATATTCTCTCTGCTCTGAAGGCCTGCTCCGGAAACAAGAGCCTCACCGCCCGCAACCTAGGGGTCTCACTTTCAACTCTTAAGCGAAACCTGAAGGAGATGAACATCAGTTAGTCTCCTCTATCATGGATTCAGATACAGCAAAGTGAATAGTAGGCAATCAAGAAATTTTTCGGATCCATTCCGTGGCGCAGCGTTCTCGGGTTGTGGCCGAGGGGAAATCCCGTTCAAACTAACCATTATCCCAAACCTCTCGTAGATAGACCTGCCTCAAAAAACCGCACATCAGAAAGCCGATATAGGAAGCCGGATCCAGCAAAGTGACACAAATACGACACCTAACCTATTTTGACCCATCCAAAATGACCCTTTTTCTTTTCAATCTACCTTTCTTTCGCTTAATTATCTAATATAATCAAATGGATAAAAACTTTAAGTCTTGGCGTAATGGGGTGGTATATATTTTGCTTATAACGAATACCAGGTACTGTATGCCGCCTTCGGCGCCACAGAAGAAGGCACATCTGGCAGGCCGGGGCGTTGAGATTGTTCGATCTTTCGTAACACTTTAGCTCTTTGAAATTGATCTTAAGCTGAGCATGGAGATATCTTTTTTTGACTCTGTGCTCCCATCGTTCAGAGCAGTGGGCGTTTCAAAACGGCGCACACAGGCTGCAACCTTAGTGCCAAGGGTTATCGGGAGGTGCGTCGGTTTGAAACGGCCCTGTACGGGGCCTTGTTTAGAGGGCAGAGCAAAAAAAAATATCTCCATGCTCAGTCCCCTGGGTTCCGTTACGAATAGCCACTGGGCATCAGCAAGTGGGCAGGAGCGCTGCCTTTTCAAAGAGCTAAAGTGTTACGATGTTTGCTATCAGGCGTCAACGGGGGTTTGCATCTATGAGCAAAGAGATGGAACTAATCAGGAATCTGGAGCAGATCCTTTCAACTCTGCGACATGAGTTGGGAAATTCGATCAACTCATTAAAGATTACCCTTGATGTAATGCGAGAGAATTATGATCTCTTTGATGATGCAAAGAGAAAAGAGTATTTGGAGCGGGGACTAAAGCTTCTGATACGCCAGCAGCAACTCGTGGATGCAATGAAGTCTTATTCGCAATTCACGGTGAACGAGCAAAATGAGATTCGATTCCTCTCCTTTTGGACACATTTTCTGAGTGCGGCATCTGAGAGGGTAAAGGGTGGGAGGATCAAACTCATCTCTCGCCAAGAGATTGAGCCCTGCGTAATTATAGGCGACAGGGCGGCCCTCAATAAGGTCATGACCAGTATCCTTGATAATGCAGTGGAGGCCGTTGAGAAGCAAGACGAACCACTGATAGAATTGGCGGCCTCAAAAAGTAATGGTTCTGTGAAAATAGTGCTCGCGGATAATGGATCGGGCATCAAAAAAAATGACCTGACGAGAATCTTCACCCCCTTGTTTTCAACGAAGTCGGGAAAGACAGGCATGGGACTTTCCATTGCCCAAAAGCTCACCCTGGAGATGAAGGGCAAAATCAGCATTGAAAGTAGTCTCGGCAAGGGTACGCAAGCGACCGTGTGGCTCAAATGTGCTGGCGCCAAAGAAGGGAGCATGAAAAAACCACTGTGATTTTTGTGGAGGTAGAGCATTGACGTATATGCTTGGCCGGAAAGCACTGGATGAAATTGAGGCGGTTCTGCAACAGGATCTCTTTGATGTTGGGGTTGACTGTATTTTCTTGATCGATATGGCCGGCAATGTCATTGCTAACCTTGATAATGGCGAAATCAAGCACGACATTTACTCCCTAGCTGCCTTAGCCGCGGGCAATTTTGCTGCGGTGAGCACCATGGCAAGAATTGTTGGAGAAGACGAGTTTTCCTTGCTCTTTCATAAGGGGGAAAAGGAGAGCATACATTTCAGCAAGGTACTGTCGGATTTCTTATTAATCACTATCTTTGGCAAGGGTATATCATTGGGATTCTTGCGGCTTAAGGTGGCTGACGCCACGGAGAAGATCAAGAGAATACTAGAACCCTTTTGTGCCCCATGATGTGGTTCCTCCCTATCGCACAGTTGAGCAGATCCAGTATGAGTAGAGTTCTTCTAAGAGGTATCTTCTGATGGCATTCGTGAATCTGAAAAAGAAAGAGGTTCAGGCAAAGATAGTCTACTATGGCCCGGGGCGAGGGGGGAAGACCACTAATTTAGAGTATATCTACAATAAATTCAATAACCGTATAAAAACGGAGATGGTAACCATCAAAACCCATGGTGACAGAACCCTGTTTTTCGACTTCCTTCCCTTTGATGTAGGAAAAATCAGGGGATATGATGTGAAAATCCAACTGTACACCGTACCGGGGCAGGTTAAGTATGATGCTACCAGGAGATTGGTTTTAAGGGGGGTTGACGGGATTGTCTTTGTGGCTGACTCAATGGCAGTGAGAAGGGAAAAGAACATCCTTTCCCTCAGAAATCTGCAGAAGAATCTGGCCACCTTCAGAAAGAGCATCTTCAGAATCCCTATTGTCTTGCAATACAACAAGAAGGATCTGTCGGAACAGGGCATCCCGCTGTTGTCCTTGCAAATACTTGAAAAGGACCTGAACAGTCAGCTGAAGGCACCTTCTTTTGAGGCGAGCGCCTTATTGGGAAGTAATGTGGTGGAGACCATGAAGAAGATCATATCGATGACTATGTCTTCCTTGCTCAAAGAACTGAAATAGGGAGTGACGGATTGACCGAGACACGGGACGATACCCCAAATAGGGCTGTACAAATAAACAATGAGGATACCCTTGGGCAGAGCGGTCGGAGCGTCAACACAGCAAACGATACCGGCAACCCTGGTGGCAATCCCCTTAGGGAACTGAAGTCCATTGTCTTATCGCTGGATTGGGAGATTACCGACGAAGTTATGGGAGGATTTTTCCAGGAGATTCAAAGACTGAAAGACAGATATAGTAACGAGAAAATCCTTGTATCTTTCCTTCATCTCCTTGATTCGATAGGAAAATATATCAAAATCAATAAAAGTAAAGCCCATCCCCATGCCGGCAAACTACTGAACTCAACCTATATGAGCCTTGAAAAGGTAATCCGGTCTCAGCATCTAACATCCCTGGAGAGAAAGAGGATGCTCGCCAGAGAGGTCAAAAGGTACAGGAGATTAAAGGAGCAGATTGCGTTCAGGAAAACTGCAACAGTGAGGGAAAAGACGGTGGAGGGCGTCGGTAAAACAAGGCCCGTGATTGAACAACAAGGAGCTGCTCCACCCATTGAGGAAGGGAGCAGGGCACCCGGTAAGACTCACGAGAGATTCCAGGGCCCGGTTGATACGATTGAGACGTTTGCAGGTGTCTTGGAGGAGCTGAAGCAATGTATACATGAGGAATTCAGGGCCTTGAGGGAAGAGCTGAAGGAATGGAGAAAAACATAAAGGATGTGTGCTGCCATCTCTCAACTCCGGATCGAATTGGAAGAATACGTCAGAAACCGGCATTCTTTTAAACTAATGAGTAGTACGGTTTGCGGCGGGTCTGTGCCATGCAAGCTGACGAATCATCGGAGGCGGTGATATGGACATTCTATCCGGTGATATCTCTGCTCTGGTTTTCAGGCGTGCTCCCAGCAAAGACCTTGGCGAGTTTTCCCTTGACAGCACTATGTTGGGCCTTCTCGTTGAGCTGGATGGCAAAAGAAGCCTTGCCGTCATTGCAAGAAAAATGGGGCTGGACACGGGCACGTTGAAACGGGTGATTTTGAGGCTCCTTACTATGCGACTCGTTGAGCCGGTGGGAAGGCGTGTTTCACCGCTGAGCAACGACTTTTTTGAATACCTCAGCGCCGAGTTGTCCCTGGCACTGGGACCAATAGCCGGCGTGTTGATTGAAGAAGCAGTGCATGATCTGGGGCAAGCCAGGTCTGAGTTTTCACGTCGCCGGGCACCTGAATTGGTAGATCTGCTTGCTCGAGAAATTCAGCGCGAGGATAAAAGGCTCACATTTAAACGGAATATGGTCGAAAAACTAAGAGAGATGGGAACGGCGTAGTTACAAAGCTAAAACGTAATACGTTAGCTCTTTAAAAGGATAGCGCTCCTGTCCATTTGCTGATGTCCAGTGGCTATTTGCAGCGGAACCCAGGGGACCGAGCATGGAGATGTCTTTTTTTGACTCTGTCCTCCCATGGTTCAAAGGAGTGGGCGTTTCAAAACGGCGCACACAGGCTGCTACCTTAGTGCTAAGGCTTATGGGGAGGTGCGTCGGTTTGAAACGGCCCTGTACGGGGCCTTGTTTAGAGGGCAGAGCAAAAAAAGACATCTCCATGCTCGGCTTAAGATTAATTCCAAAGAGCTAAAGTGCTACGCTAAACAAAAATGGAATTGCTTCATTTTTCGCAGGAAATGATAATCACAGGGGGAGAAAGCCATGATCGTCTCATGTGAAGATTGTGGGAAACAGTACAGGGTACATACCGAAAAGATAAGGGCCGACAGCGCTCAGTTCAGATGCAGGGCCTGCGGGCATACGATAGCGGTCAATAAACCGTTGCCACCTGCAGATGAGTCGACGGAATCGAGCCCCTCCACCCTTACGCTTGGCAAAGCGAAGCCGGCTGCATTGCCGGGAGAGCAATCTGAACCGTCGACACCGGATAGGCAAAAAGTACCGGCCATGAAGTTGAAGGGCATCGGCATAAGGACAAAGCTCATGTTTTTTCTTCTTGTTCCCCTCATCGTGGCCCTCGTCATTGGTGGCTACTTCTCATTGAAACAAATGGTGGACCTCAGTGACCTGATTACCCACGAGAGCTTAAAGATTGTTAGTCAAATGGCTGAGCAGGAGATTGCCGACCACGCTCGAGCGGTAGCCCTGCAAGTCAGTCTTTATCTTGCGAACCATCCGGGATTAAAAAAGGAGCGTTTTCAGCAGGATGTTGAGTTCAAGGAGATAGCGGTGCAGAAGGTGGGTTCTACCGGGTACACCGCTTTACATGGAGTACCGGATGAGAAGGGGGTATGGAGAAATTGGGCCCACGTGAACCCTAAGATCGTTGGCATTGACATGAGCACCCTGAGAAAACCGATGGGTAAGGCCTTTCACGGATTCTGGAAGATCTTCAGTGCTGGTAAAGATGACAAGGAATCAAGTGGGTACTATACCTGGCAGGATGCTGATGGCAGGTTTCGGGACAAGTTTATGGTGTGTGTTCCTGTAAAAGGAACACCCTATTATGTGGCCAGTACCACCTACCTGGACGAGTTTACTCGACCTGTGGAGAGGCTCAAGGCGGAAAGCAAGACGATAGCAAACAGAGCCAGGAATATGAACGCGGGCGTAATGTTGGGTACTATTGTCATTGTCGGCCTTATCATTTTCTTCTATGGCCGCAGGGTAACGGGAAATATTAAACACCTTTCCGAGGTTGCTGACCGGATCAGTGTCGGTGAGCTGGATGCCCAGATAGAAGTTAGATCCAAGGATGAAGTCGGTGAGTTAGCCGAGGCGGTCTCCCGGATGCAGGACAGCCTTCGTCTTTCCATAGAAAGGCTCAGACGCCGACGCCCAATCTGATCCAGGTTTTTAAGGGATACTCATGATTATGATTCCAAGAGAGAGACCCGTACTTGAGAATCTGAACAGTCACTACGTTGATTTATCGAGACTGGCCGAGCACTGCCAGGGTGAATTCGGCTCCGGTTGTATCCATCTAAAATCCCCAAAAACTGAGGGGGTAATCTTCTTTGACAATGACGCAATACTGAACAGTGTTTTTCAAAGCAAGGATGAGCAATTGGAAGGTCAAAACGCCTTAGACAGACTTATTGAGGCGATGAATGAGCATAATTTTACCATACATGTCTATGAAATAGAGCAACGAAAGATCTACTTCTGGGCCAACATACCGGCTGCCAGGGAGATCTACAAGGATCTCAGGACAGAATTTGCTGATCTTGAAGGGCTGATACGGGAGATGAATTCGGAGAGGCTTACCGGCTTTATTGATGTCTCTATCAGTGATGGAAAAGAGACCGGTTTGATCTTTTTTGACAGCGGGCAGATTGTAGGAGGTTCCTACTCTTGGGAGAAAGGAGAGCTAAACAATTCGAAAGACAGCCAGGAGCTCCTCATAAGCAAGGTAAAGCGGTCGGGAGGCATTTTTCGCGTTAGCAAGATTTCGTTCCCAAAGGGGGAAGACCGACGTGAATCAGAAGAGGACACAATGAAGCCCTCACGTTCCATTATCACCATGCTGGAAGAGCTCATGGGGATTTTTGAAAGGGTCGTCAGGTCTAACAAAAAGATGAAACAGAACTTTAGTACCCTGCTGAAAAAGAAATTTGTCGAGAAGGCCGAGAAATATCCCTTTCTCGACCCCTTTGCTGCTGAGTTTTCCTATTCTGACCGCAGGATCACCTTTGTCGGAAATACTTCTGATGAGAGGTTGGCGAAAGGGGTGATGGAATCTGTCAAGGAATTGGCAAGCGAGCTAAGAATACTCTCGCAATTGAGAGGAGAGTTGGTCTTCTGGTTGCAGAAACACCAAGGTGAACTGGGAAGGTGGGGAATCAGTTTTTGAAATATAGCCTCAGTTTCTCGGCCTTCAGTTGCATCGCCTGTGAGGCCTGTTTTCGACAGGTATTCACCTGGCAAAATGGGTAACGAGCTATGGTGAACACGGTTTCCGGCATTGACCCCGAATACCCAGTTGGGTGGTACACGGCGTTCATCGACAGCATTCCGGTCGGTATCTACCGTACCACGATTGAAGGGAAACTCATTTTCTGCAATAGGGCCTTTGCTCAATTATTTGGCTTCGAAAAGGTTGGAGATTTAACCGGTTACCCTGTCGTCAAGCTTTATAAGAACTGTAAAGACAGGGGTCTCCTGATTGAGAATATAATCAAGCAAGGTCGCGTAAGGGACCTACCTCTATACTTGGTGAAACGGGACGGTACGCCTATAGTCTGTTCCGTATCTGCCCGAGCGGTCTTAGATGATGATGGCGTTGTGGTGTATTTGGATGGAGTCATCAGGGAGATTACCGATACAGAAGACGAGGAAAACCATTTTATTACTATAGCGGAAGACAAGACAGGTGAAACTGATTTTATTTTTCTCTTGAATCTCCGAGGGGATATGGTTGACATGAACCAGGCCTATGCGGAGCTCCTGGGATTTAGTAAGGGGGAGTTAACGGGAAAGTCTTTGTTCGAGTTCATGGTACCCCAGGAAAAATACCACTTTCCCCTGTTTCTTTCTGAGCTCTTACAATCGGGTGAGCAGGAGGGCATTCTAGCGATAATCGACAGAGGGGGTGCGAGGCATTATCTCGGGTTTCATGCTCTCCTTGCAGAGGGAAAAGGGGGACTGCATCTGATAAAGGTTGTTGCCCAGGAAGCAACGGAACGGATGAAACACCATAAGCAGCAATTAAGCAGGGAGAGACTGCTTGGGGTTAAGGAAATGGCCGGCGGGGTTGCCCATACCTTGAACCAACCGCTGACCATAATCAGTAATCTGCTTCACGAGGTCTTGTCGGGTTTTGACCCCCACGACCATAACTACAAAAGGATTGTGAAGATAGATACTCAAATTCAGAAGTTGAATGAGATTGTAAGAAAAATAGGTGCCATAAAGAAATATGAGGCCATGGAGTACGTTGCAGGTGTAAGGATCGTTGACATCGATAAGGCCTCTCGGATGAAAAGGGGTGGGGAGATTCGATGATAAGAAGGGTGCTGATCGTAGATGATGATCGCGAAATGCTGCTATCCCTTAAGGAAGGGTTGGAGCGGTACTTCGAGAGCTTTCGTGTGCTCACAGCAGAAGATGGCATGATTGCTATGGAAATGCTGAAGAAAAAAACCGTTTCCCTTGTGGTCAGTGATTTGAAGATGCCTCGGATGGACGGTTTCAGCCTTCTCGCTCACATTATGGAATACTATCCAGATATACCGGTTGTTATCATTACCGGTTACAGTACCCCGGAGATGGAGAGACTGGCCCGGGAGGGAGGTGCGGTAGGCTATATAGGAAAGCCTTTCATGATTGAGGATCTTGCGCGGAAGATAATGGCCACCCTCAGGCATGAATCGGAGGGCGGGACTTTGCACAGCGTCTCCTCCGGTATGTTTCTGCAATTGATAGAAATGGAACAGAAGACCTGTACTATTAGACTGGTTGATAAAGCATCGGGCAATCGAGGGGTATTGTTCTTCCGTGACGGCGAACTGTTCGACGCAAGGGTCGGTTCTCTGCAGGGTGAGGCTGCCACATATAGGATTTTCTCGTGGGACGAAGTGAACCTTTCCATCCAGAATGCTTGTCCTCAAAAGGAAAAGAAGATTCAAGCAGACCTTCAGGCCATTCTCCTCGATGCCGCACGATTGAAAGATGAGGCCGATGAGGAAACAAAGCCTGCAACGGTGGTTGAAGAAAGGGAAGGACCTGAAGATACGTCGAAGACCGAGCAGAAATCAGAGGGATCAGATTCGACTGAGGGCATCAAGGTGCGATTAGAAAAGCAGATGGGCACCATGCGTGGAGTGGAGGCCATCTATCACGACCGGTCGTGGAATGGTCTTATCGCGCAGGCTTCCCGTCTCGGGAGATTCTTCAACATCGGAGAGCTAAAGCTGGCCTATATCGATCGTGGCGAGCCCAATGATTTCATAGTGCTACCGGATAAAGAGAACACAGTGGTTTCGGTAAACCCTCGATGTCCCAGAGACAAGATTATGAAGGCTATCAGCGAGGAAATGGTTTCCCGATAATGATTAACTGTTCTTTTGAAGGAGAATATGAAGGAACTATTCAATGATATTTTGAGCATAACGGATGTTACCGGGGTCATGCTTTTTACCTTTGAGGGAAAACTCATCTTTAAGGAATTCCTATCTCCTCCACCGGAGGAACCTGAAAGCACCAACTGGTGGCGTGTTTTCTTGTATTCGCTAGACGGTGCTCAGGAAGTAGATCTTGTGTATGAAAAGAGCAGATTCTATATCCGGAAGACAGAGCTGGGTTACCTACTGATACTGATGGGAATTCTTGCGCCGACTGCCATGATGAGACTGAACTGTGACTTGCTCATAGCTTCCTTGAAGAGAATAAAAAGCACTAAAGGACTGAGAGGTCTTTTCCGAAGCAAGAAATAGGTTTTCAAGATGAAAGATTCGGAAAAAGAAGTTGAGCTGGATTCTTATCGAGGAGATCGGCATATTGGAGACATTCGACAAGGGGAGAAGATGAACTTAGAGTCCAGGATCAATGAGGCGGAGGTATACCGCTCCATGGGATTGCTGTTGGAGTCCCTCGGCGTGTATGAAAATATGCTTTCAGATCTTCCCACATCCGATATAGACGACCAAGACAAGATAAAACAGAAGATCAGCCAAATAAAAAAGGAAATTGACGAGCAGGAACAGGCCAACAAACAAGACGTTTCTTCAGAGGACATCTCTATCCTCAAAAAGGGAGATTCAGGCAAGGACGATGTGCAGGTGATTCTCGCCACTGCCGCTGCGTGGAAAGAGCTTGGCCTTTATGGTGAGGCGGTTGCCGAATACGAGAAACTCTTTACCCTGGATTGCCACCCGGGAAAAATTGTTTCCGAAATGGTTGCATGTCTTTCGGTAACGCACACACCTTCAAAGGTTGTCGAGTACGTGGAAAAGATCGTGAACAAACAGAAGCTGGAGAAAAAGGAAAGAGTCCAGATCAAGTTCAGGCTCGGCATGGAAATGGAGAAAAGGGGCCAAAAAGAACTGGCCCTCAATCTTTACCGCTCCGCCAAACAGATTGATCCGGAGGATACGGACATCAAGAAAAAGCTGGATTCGATCATTGGCAGCCTCTCCTCCGGCTCGAAATATGACTACCTTCTCAATCAAAAGATGGTTACGCCCGAGAAACTTCAGAAAGCCCTCGCTCTGTCAAAAAGGATGAGCAAAAGCGTAGAGCACGTCTTAATTGAACATTTCAGGATCAAGAAAGAAGAGGTAGGGGAATCCCTTTCGCTTTACTACGGGTGTCCATTCAAGACCTATGATCCGGCACTACCGACACCGGTTGAGCTCATACGGAATCTGAAGAAGCCCTTTCTCATGCATGAGCTCTGGGTTCCGCTGAGCTGGGGTAAGGAGGGGATTGAAATACTCATCGATGACCCCAAAGATCTGAACAAGACCGATCACATCAGGGCACTGGTAAAGACGAAGAAGATCAACTTTTCCGTTGCAATAAAAGAGGATATAGAACCGTACATCAAACGCTTTTTTGATGAGCAAAAATCCGAGTCCGCCGCACCTTCGCCCAATATTATGGAGGGCTTCGATCTGATCCCTGATATTACCTTTGAAGAAGATGAAGAAGGTGCGGAAATTGAGGAAGCCCTGTTTGATGAGACGTCAAGTCAGGTGGTAAGCCTTGTCGATCAGATCTTCATTGCTGCATACCGAAAGAATGCCTCTGATATCCACTTTGAGCCTTCGCCGGAGTCCAGGGTCACCACGGTGCGCTTCAGGATCGATGGTGTCTGTCAGAACTACACAAAGGTCCCCAACTCCATGGTTAGGGCGATTATCATACGGATCAAGATAATGGCGGCTCTCGACATCACCGAGAAGCGTCTTCCTCAGGATGGAAAAATCAAATTCAAACGCAAAGGCATACCCACCTTCGAACTTCGCCTGGCAACCCTGCCCACTGCAGGAGGGTATGAGGATGTGGTGCTGAGAATACTGCCCGGTGCAAATGCCATGCACCTCGATGAGATGGGCTTGAGCGAGAGAAATCTCGGATTATTGAAGGAACTCATCGCCCATCCCTACGGTCTTATATTGGCGGTGGGTCCCACTGGCTCAGGTAAGACAACTTCGCTTCATGCTGCGCTCAATTATATCAACAAACCGGGGATCAAGATATGGACGGCAGAGGATCCTGTTGAGATAACCCAGCCTGGTCTGCGTCAGGTGGAGGTGAGGCCCAAGATCGGGCTCGATTTTGCAAGGATTATGCGTGCATTTCTAAGGGCAGACCCAGATGTTATTATGATCGGTGAGATGCGCGATGAGGAGACTGCGGCTACCGGTATTGAAGCGTCTTTAACCGGTCATCTGGTTTTTTCTACCCTGCACACCAACACCGCGCCGGAAACCGTGGCGAGACTCCTGGATATGGGGCTCAATCCCCTCAATTTTTCGGAGGCCTTTCTCGGTGTTTTGGCCCAGAGGTTGGTGAGAAAGATATGCGAGAAGTGCCGTAAGGAATACCACCCTTCAAGGGAGGAGTTTGAGGAAATTCTATTGGATTACGGAAAGGATCATTTTGAGGACACCGGAATAGAATACGCGCCTGATCTCATGCTTTACCGTCCCGAAGGGTGCGAGGAATGCTCCGGCACCGGCTACAAGGGGCGGATCGCGATTCATGAATTGCTGTACGGCAGTAACGAGATAAAGCGGCTTATCAAGAAACAGGCTGGCTCAGACATGATCCTTGAGCAGGCCATTAAGGAGGGAATGAGGACCTTGAAGCATGATGGCATCATGAAGGTCTTTCAGGGAATTACGGATATGAGCGAGGTAAGAAGGGTATGCTTAAAGTAAGGTCGCCCCGACCTATTGCCCGGTGCTGTGGAGAGGCGAACAGGACTGTAATGTTTGCGGGCACGGCGGCGTTTGGATTCAGATTTATGCGCGCCCTGGTAAAATGGCAGTTGCGCAATGAACGGCGTTAACAAGTGAACGATAAACCCTTTGAGAAAAGCATGCGAGGTCGTAGGACTTCGCGGAGGTTCAAGATATGCCGAAGAAAAAAGCATTGGTAGTGGACAATGATTTCTTTTTTATGGAGTTCCTGGCCGAACTTCTCGAGGCACGGGATTATGAGGTAATAAGGGCCTATGACGGAAAGGAGGGTATTTCGAAATTAGAGCAGGGAAACGTTGATCTGATCCTCGTGGACATGATCATGCCCAAAATAGACGGGAAGCAGTTGATCAGATTCACTCGGTCGAAATATCCCGACGCCCATTTCCCTATCGTTGCCCTGTCGATAATTGAGCAAATAGATGGGCTCAGTGGGATAGATGCCGATTATTTCATAGCCAAGGCTCCCGCTGAAAAAATGGCCGTCCATATCGATATGGTGCTAGACAAGATCGAAAAAAAGCTTATTCCCGCTTCCTCAGATGAAGTGATGATCCAGCCTGACGATATGGTCCCGCGGCACATAACGAGCGAGTTAATGCAAAGCGTGAATTTTCAACAGGCAATTACTGAGAGCATGGGGATCGGGATCATTGTGGTTGACCGGGATGCCAGGATCATTACTACCAACTCCCTTGCACTCGATATCATCGATAAATCCTATGGCGAGGTGCTGAATCGAGAAGCCATTTCCGTGTTTCCCTATGAGGAAAGGGCGAAGGTAATGGGTTCGCTCAGGCGTGTTTTGCTGAAAACAGAATTAAGAAAGATGAGCATTTTTGTGATTATTAATTCCCTGAAGATTAGAATGATCGTCTCGCTCTTAAGGCTTGACGATGAAATACTTGGATGGGTCATCGGTCTGTGCATGGAGCCGGGAACGTCAATCAATGGCGAGGTTGAAAACGGAACGAACATGGGGTAATCCGTACTTCCCAGTCACGACTTGTCCACCCTCTTTTCCAGTCTTTCTACCAGGCCTCCCCGGCGCAAATGTGTGCGATAGTCTTTTTCGTGGTTCTTGAGTATGTACATGAGGTAGACCATGTGTTTTTCCAGGGCCTCCACATAGAGGTCCCGATCCAGGTTCCAGCGAACCTTGAAGTGATTGCGCATATATTCATTCACTCCGTCAAGATCCTTCGCAATCCTCTGCCGGCTCATGCCATAGAAGTCTCTGGTCTTCCTTAACAGGTCCAACTCGCTTTTGTATCCCATAACGCCACCGTCTCTGAATTCGTAGAACAGGAACAGGAGTTTTTCCAGGTAGGTTCGGTCTGCCATTTGACCCAGCAGGTCAGCCGTACCAATGAGTTTGCCCAACAGTTCGATCTCTCGGGATGGAAAATGAATCTCGGTAATCTTTGCGCTCAGGTCAGTGCAGGTGAGGATAACGGTGGAATGCCGAAAGACCTCCGGTGATAAGCCATGGTCGGATTTATACTGGTCCATGAAGGCAATGCTGCGCCGAACATCGGTAAGGGCTTTATGGGTCATTTCGCTTTGCTGTTCGTCGGTTCTCTGAATGTAACCCGTGTCGTGCGTGAGGGCGCACACAAGGCCCAGGGTAACCTGATCACTGGTGAGTTGTTCACCTGAAAGTATGGCACCGTGTATGAGCCGTGCCATAGCGAGAAAGGTATCGGTAGTATGCTTGAGGTCGTGATACTGGGTGCGACAGGAGCTGTATCCTGGATACTTGCCCTGGAAAAGGCGAACAATATCGGTGAAGACGAGGTCAAGAGTTCCAAAATCAAAGCTGGAAAAGAGCATGGACGCAATCGTTTTGACCTCATCAAGAACAGCATGAGGGTCTTCCATATCTATCAAACGTGAGAGTTGCATGGTGTCCTCACGTTTTGTAACGTCAATGAGGGATTCCATAAAAACCTTTGGTTACCGTAAGCCTCCGGCGATTACAGTCGCCGAAACAAATAGGACTCAGCTCAGCCATTCGTGACAACTGAAGCGTGCTACTGTTTGTAAATTTCGGATTCACCGTTGGTATAAGGTCCAGGCCACTTTCTCAGAATGCTTCTGTTTATAACAGAAAAAGCCAGCTGGGACAAGGTTTGGTTTCGATTGGACTTGATGCCTGATCCCCTCAAACAATTCACCTCAGAGCACCAACGATTTTACCTCATGTTGTCCTCGTAACAGCTTAATCGGCCACTTGTCAACAAACCTTACTTTTTTATTGACAATTCCTCTTTATTTTCTTTATGCTCTACGTAAAATTTCCAAAGGGGTTTCGGGCATGGTGTGTAAGTGGTTTTGTTTAGGCATCAGATATTTCTATTTTTACTTTTTTAGCTATGTCTTTGTCCGCGGCCCGGATTGAGCGCTTCAATGCAGGAATTCTGAGGCCGTGGAAGGATGAAGATTTCCACGGCCTTTTTTCATGTTCTTTTTAGGAGGGAGAAAAGCTCATGTCTGTTGCCAAAAAGATTAGCAGTTCGATTGAGAAGGCGTCATGGATAAGGAAGATGTTCGAAGAGGGCGCCATGAGAAAGGCGCAATACGGCCCGGAGAATGTCTTTGACTTCAGTCTCGGAAACCCGAACCTTGAACCTCCGGAAAAGGTCAAGACAATTTTAAAGGAGCTGGTTTCCAACAATTCAACGGGCATGCACGGGTATATGCCAAATGCTGGATTTGTTGAAACAAGGAAGGCTGTAGCCGGTTATCTCAGTAGTCACCATAATCTCTCATTTGATCATGATGATGTTGTCATGACAGCAGGAGCAGGTGGGGGAATGAATGTCGTTTTGAGGGCCATCCTCAATGCAGGTGATGAAGTAGTCGTGCCGGCACCCTATTTCATGGAATACGATTCCTATATCGATAACTTCTATGGTATCCCTGTAAGGGTTCCCACCAATCGAGATTTCTCTCTCGACCATAATGCGATTGAAAAGTCGTTGGGCCCCCGCACAAAGGCGATAATAATAAACAACCCCAATAATCCAACAGGAAAGGTTTATGAAGCGGGTGAACTGACGCAACTGGGTGAACTGTTGACCCATTACAGCGGAAAAAGCGGCGAGCCGATCTATCTGATATCGGATGAGCCGTACAGCAAGATCATATACAACGGTATGACATGCCCATCGATTTTTGATGCGTACGCACAGAGTTTTTTGGTAACCTCCTTTTCAAAAGACCTTTCTCTGCCCGGGGAGAGAATCGGATACGTTGCTGTTCATCCCCGTATTGCCGAGAAGGATATGATCATGGAGGCACTCGTGCTCTGCAATAGAATCCTGGGGTTTGTGAATGCTCCGGCCTTGATGCAACGACTGATACCGTTTCTCTTGGAGGATAGCGTGGACGTAATGCTGTATCAGCGAAAAAGGGATATTCTCTGCAGAGGACTCGAGGAGGGAGGATATACCTTTACGATGCCGGAGGGTACCTTCTATCTCTTTCCGAAGACCCCGATACCAGACGATGTGGAGTTCGTAGGTTCACTCCGCGAGGAAAACATCCTCACTGTGCCAGGCTCAGGATTTGGAGGCCCCGGCCATTTCAGGATTGCCTTCTGCACCCATGACAAGACCATTGAGAGTGCCCTTCCCGGCTTTGCAAGGGTAATGAAAAAATACAAGTAGGGAGGCTGTCATGTATTCAAAGGTGGTTCTTCTCAGATTTTCTCGGGATATAGTCGATCAGCCCATTGTGGTCAATTTGGTAAAAAAGTTCGATCTTTCTTTTAACATATTGAAGGCCACGATTTACCCGAGAAAAGAGGGCATGGTGGTTATGGAGTTGGCTGGCATCCGCAAAAACTACAACGCCGGCATCAGATATCTGAAAGATCTCGGTGTCAAAGTCGACAACATTGGCCAAGACATCAGGAGAAACGAAGAGAGATGCTTTCACTGCGGTGTGTGTACGGCAGTTTGTCCCACCAGGGCACTCTATATTGAGAGGCCGGAGATGAGCGTGATCTTTGACAGGGATCGGTGCAGTGCCTGTGAGCTGTGCGTAACAGCCTGTCCCGCTCGGGCCATGGAGGTTAGTTTTGATAAGGCCCTGCTCGGCTCATGAGCGAATGGCCCCATAAGATCAGGATAGGTTAACCAGGCCAAGGGCATGAGCAGGAGGAACAAAAGGGTTGCCGTTGCCCTCAGTGGTGGCTTGGATAGTGCTTCCGCTGCCCTGAGCCTGATGGATGAAGGATGGCAGGTGGAAGGAATTCACCTTATCCTTCCTCTGCCGGCTAGAGAAAAGGCAAGAAAAGCGAAGACCGTTAAGGGTATTGGAGAGAGGCTTCGTATTCCCCTTCATCTCTTGGATGTGCGAGATCTATTCCACAAAAAGGTTATTGATTACTTTGTCCGCGCTTACTCCTCAGGGATCACTCCCAATCCATGTGTTGTCTGTAATCATCTCATCAAGTTTGAGCAGATAGGTGCCTGGATTCACGGCAACGGTATCGACTATATGGCTACGGGCCATTACGCCAGGACGAGGTTGAGTTCAAACGGAACTGATGTGGAGTTACTCAGAGGGAAGGACACGAACAAGGACCAATCCTATTTTCTGCACCGGCTCAACCAGCACCATCTGTCAAGACTAATCTTTCCCGTAGGGTACAGGAAAAAAGACGAGCTTTACCGAGAAGCAAAAAACATGGACCTTCTTGACTCCATGTGTCATGAAAGCCAGGAGATTTGTTTTATTCCCGATAACGACTACCGGTCTTTTCTGAATCGCCAGGTCGCCCGTAGCCCGTTATCATCTGGAAATATCGTCGATCTTGATGGTAAGATCCTGGGTGTTCATTCCGGTACGCACGCATATACGATAGGCCAGAGACATGGGCTCGGAATTGCCTCCACTGAACCCCTCTATGTCTATGAGATTAGGGCTGAAACACAAGAGGTAGTTGTTGGTCCGCGAGAGACGCTCTATTCAAAGACACTTTGTGCCGATGATTACACCTGGATAGGAACCCGGCCATCTCAAAAGGAGATACGGGTGGAGGCTCAGATACGGTATAGACATGAACCGGCTTCCGGTACGCTGACTGTAGTCTCTGCCGATACGGTTTATTTCGAATTTGATGATCCACAATGGGCAATAACTCCTGGTCAGGCCCTTGTGTGCTATGATGGAGAAAAAGTGCTTGGTGGCGGGTGGATAAGAAAGGCATAGGGTTCAAGTGCTGCAAGATGTCAAAGGCCTTTAAGGTTATTACGCTCGGTTGTAAAGTAAATCAGTACGAGTCTGCCTCCCTTGAAGAGTCATTGGTATCCAAGGGATGCCGAAAGGTGGGTACAGATGGTTCGGCAGACCTGGTAATCATCAATACCTGTATCGTTACTGCAAAGGCGAGTTATCAGTCTCGGCAGGCAATCAGAAGAGCCATCAGGGAAAATCCTGGAGCAATCATCACGGTTACGGGTTGTTATGGCCAGGTGTATCCCGATGAGTTGACCGGGATTAAAGGGGTGGATGTGATCTCAGGGAATAAGGGAAAGGACTCCTTGCCCGAAATAGTGGCTCATGGCAGTCACCAAGATCCGCCCCTTGTTCTGCAGGAAGATTTCGGGGTCAGTTACCCCTTTGAGCACACCAAAATCAAGGGGTTTGGTGGAAGAACGAGGGCCTTTTTGAAGGTGCAAGACGGTTGTGATTGCTTCTGCTCGTACTGCATTGTCCCCAGGGCCCGGGGTCCAATCAGGAGTCTCGAACCTGAGAAGGTCATTGGAGACATGGATGATTTAGAGCGGAATGGGTATAGGGAGGTGGTGCTTACGGGGGTTAACCTCGGGAGGTATGGATCGGATCTGGGCAAAGGAATAAACCTGACCCGCCTGCTCACCGAAATCAATAACAAGAGACGTGCCCTCAGGATACGACTGAGCTCCCTTGAGCCTACGGAAATAGATCGCGAGCTCATTGAATTAATGGGGGCGAGCGATTTGCTCTGCCGGCATTTTCATATCTCCTTACAGAGCGGAGATGATTCTGTATTGAGAAGGATGAATCGGCATTACACAGCCGAGGTGTTCACGGCGCTGGTAAAGAATATCGTTAAACAAATCCCAAGGGTTTCTATAGGTATTGATGTGTTAGTTGGTTTCCCTGGAGAAACGCAATCGGCCTTTCATAATACCTTCAGCCTCCTGGAGGAACTCCCGGTAACCTACATGCACGTATTTCCGTTTTCAAAAAGAAAGGGCACGGCGGCTGCGAGATTTCCTGAGCAAATCGATCACAAGATGATCAGGGAACGGGCCCTCCTGCTCAGGAGACTGGACAAGCAAAAGAGAAAGGCCTTCTGGTCTACTCTGGTAGGAGATACCTTTCAGGTGCTCACTGAGGGGTGGAACCCACGAGAGAAGAACGTAATCAGGGGTTTGAGCGACAACTATGTGAGGTTCACGTTTTCCTCAAGGAAAACGAGCACCAATGAGATGGTCAAAATACAGGCAACAAAGGTAACGGAAAAAGGGATAAACGGTTTGCCAATAGCAGGCTAGGGAAGAGATCTAGTATATTTCCAGGACCTCGAATTCTTGAGTCCCACCAGGTGTGTTAATTTTGACAATATCTCCCTCTTCCTTGCCAATAAGGGCCTTTCCCAGGGGGGAGGTAACCGATATCTTGCCGGACTCGGGATCAGATTCGTATGGTCCCATGAGCTGGTAAGTCACCTTCCGGCCGTTTGTGAGGCTTTCCAGTTCAACCTTTGTTCCAAAGACAATCCTTTCCCCCCTCAGCTCATCTATCTCGATCACCTCTGATCCGTTAATTGCCATCTCCAATTCATTGATTTTCGCGCTTAATAACGATTGGCGCTCTTTAGCCGCATGATACTCTGCGTTTTCGTTGAGATCGCCATGAGATCTGGCCTCTTCGATAGCCTTTATGTTGCTTGGACGCTCAACGGTCAGGATATGGCGCAGTTCCTCTCGAAGCTTTTCCAATCCCTCTCTCGTAATGGGGACTTTATTTACCATCAATGCCCTCCTTCAACGAGCTCGATCTCAGATCAAGCTCTTGGTGAAGAAACTACCACTTTTCGAAGAAACGGTCAAACGCTTAATAACAGCAGGAAGGATACGCGTGTATTGACAAGCATTTAAGGAAAATAGAGTCGATGAGTGCCTCTGCACAATCGGCAAGGAGAGGTCCGAGCAGGTTTCATAACATGGAAGCGGGCGACAGAGGGATATGATAACTAAAGTTTTGATCAAAGAGAGACGATACAATCTTAAGAAGTTCGTTGTCTTCTATGGCTTTCTTTCGTCCCTTTCATTTCGAGGTGAGAGGCGCCACCGGGATAAGGCTGTGGTAATTGAGACACGCAAAATTCATCGAATGATTCTGGAGTCCCTTCCCATAAAAGGGCCTTATGAATGGTTCTTGAGGTGTCGGGTTGGATGTTTGGGTACAAAAGGTGTTCAAAATACGGCATAATAAAAGGGAGACAGGCCGGTCCGAGACCTAGCGTAAGACATCAGGAGATGCCATGGATTTCCTGTCATCGGGCGCGTTCTAGGGGGTGGGTGATGTATGCGCCTGGACCTTCAGGAAGCGACTTTGGGAAAAAAATGCCGGTTAAGGCTTTGAAATGATGAGTAAAATCTTCCGAGCAGTGTAAGGGGGCTTTGAAAAGAGGACTGGATAGCCACGATACCCTTTTGATTGGTCAGCCATGGGTGACTTGTGTTCAAGGTCCCCGAGGCAAGGGATAAGGATGCGGACCAGTGAGGGATTCGATAGCGAGCATCGTCGAGAAATAATGGTATATGTTTTGCATGAATATACACCCGGGGCAGAATAACCATACTAGGTCTATTCGTAGATTTGCTTGTCAGAACCCTTATTAATCTGGCTCGTCCCATTAAGATTATGGTTGCTGCTAAAGGGCAGGGGACCTCTTTCGGGGAACGGGCGGTGACAAAAAACCAATATTCGAAAATTAAACCTACACCAGATAGGAGGTTTCTATGACCTTTCCGGATGCGCTTATCATATGGCCTAGCTCTCCAGTTTTATCCCTGATCGTAGAGCTGGTTGTCGCCGTTGTCTTGCTTTACCTTGCCCGCTGGCCGGTGCATAAGGCTATCCATTCGCTCAGCACGGTCATCAGTAACGGCCTCCGTTTGATGGCACGTTCAGTGCTTATCGCTGAAAAAAGGGTGATGGAGCGCAATAAAGAAGTACTCCTCACCGGAGGGGCGAAAGCAGAGGAACGGCTGATCGAACGGGAATTTTATCGGGTCGATGCAGTGGTAAAGCGGGATATGAGCTCATACCCTGCCCTCCAGCGCAAGATCGGAGAACAGATTACACGGATCGATGAAGACTACCGCGAAAGCACTGAGCTGCCAGTGCCGCCTCCCGATTGGGTGAAGGCGGTAGACACCCTGGCAAAGTTGACCACACGAGGGGACAGCTGGATTGGGAATATATTGAGCGAGATACATAAGACGGCCGCGGCCCAGTATAAAAATACCATGGAGGAATACCGCAAGGCAGTCCGCGTACGACATTCACTCCTGGAGAAGATGATGCCATACTGGCGAAAGCTGTCACAGACCCTCGACCAGGTCGACAAAACCATTATCGGCTTGCACGAGAGGAGCAAAGTAATCGACAGCCGAATGGGTGAATACGAAGAGATCCGACAGAAAACTGACAAGGCTGCGCGCATGTTATCTTCCTCGGCCATGACCCAGTTCTTAATCTCGGCGCTCGTTCTGCTCATTGCCATAGGTGGGGCCGTTATCAACTTCAATCTCATCGCGCTACCGATGTCTGAGATGGTGGGAGGGGGGAGCTACATCGGTAATTTTAAGACCTCTAACATTGCTGCATTGGTGATCATCCTCGTTGAGGTGGCCATGGGGCTCTACCTCATGGAATCGCTGCGCATCACTCATTTGTTTCCGGTTATCGGGCACATGGATGACAAGATGCGTACCCGCATGATCTATGTCACCTTTACCATCCTGCTGATCTTAGCGGGGGTTGAATCTGCCTTGGCCTTTATGAGGGACCGCATTGCTGCGGACATGCAGGCCTTGAGACAAACTCTTGCCACAGCAACGGAAGCACAGCCGGTAAGCAGCTGGATTCCCACGGTTGGACAGATGGTGATGGGCTTTATTCTGCCTTTTGCACTAACCTTCGTAGCCATTCCGCTGGAGTCCTTTGTGCATTCCTCGCGCGGCGTATTTGGGGCGGGATTGGCAGCATTGTTGCGGCTGCTTTCATTTGCCCTCAGGCTCTTGGGGAATATGGTCAAATATCTGGGGGAGTTTTTGGTTAATGTGTACGACGTGTTAATCTTTCCGCCGTTGTGGCTGGAGAATCTGATCCGAAACAAAGAGCACGTGGGTGATGTTGCCGAAGTCATAGTTAATGAGGAGGTGTCGTGATGAAACGGTTGCTGGCTCTGAGCCTTATATCCATCTCATTGCTACTGAGCGGGTGCCCTGATACGACCAGTCATTCACAGGGAGTCTACATGCTCTTGGATAGCTCAGGCACCTACCGCAACGAGATAAAGCGGGCACAGGCTATTATCAATTACCTCCTTGGAACCCTGCAACCCGGAGACTCCCTTGCGGTGGCTCGGATTGACAGTGGCAGTTTTAGCGAGAAGGACATCATTGCCAAGATGACCTTTGACAGGAGGCCCTCGGTGACCAACCAACAGAAGCGCCTCTTTAAGCAAAAGGTGGATGACTTCGTTGCCGCGGTAAAGGGCAGCGCCTACACGGATATCACGGGAGGGGTTCTGCAGGCGGCGGAATACTTGAATGAAACGGGAGCAGGAAGAAAACACATCCTCATATTCTCAGATCTGAAAGAGGAGTTAGCTAAGGGGCAGGTCCGCAATTTTCCTATCCAACTGTCCGGGTGCAAGGTGGTCGCGCTCAACGTTACCAAGCTGCGGAGCGATAATATTGATCCCCGGGATTACTACAAAAGGGTGGAAGAATGGAAAGAACGAGTTGAGGCAGGGGGCGGAGAGTGGAGAATAGTGAATGATCTCGAAAGGCTTGAGTCCATACTTGCCGATTAGGTGTGCCGTTGAAGGACTGTGAGGGTTGCGTCGTGCTTACGAAAGCTGCCACGAAAAGGCGATCTTATCTCTTAGAAGTGATAATGAGAGGTGTGATTCTCTCCTCTGAGGCTAAAGGGGATATGCCATGGTAGGCAAAAGATATCATACCCTGGTAATCATGCCGTCTACGCCAGGGAAGAGGATTATCAAATTCTCTCTCCCTTCCTTGTGCTGGCGCTTCTTTTTCTTGACGGTGGCAGCGGTGCTGTGTTGGGCGGGGCTGGGAACCTGGAGCCTTTATCAACACAAACAGATTACCGATCGGTCCCTCACGTTACTAAAGGAAAACCTGTTGACCAAAGGCCAGCTTGAAGATCAAAGACAAAAGATTGCGTATCTCAACAACGAGCTTGAAGAGATTCGGAAGCAGTCTCTGTATATTCGGAGATTCTTAGGTCTCGAACCGTCGGGTATGTCTGGAGGAAAACTCGGTCAGGGTGGAAAAGAGATCTTTGCCCCGGCCTACGATAATCGTCCCGATGTAACCCCTCTCAGTACGAGCGAGCAGATAAACTTCTCCCATACTAGCCCTCCATCATGGCTTACCAGCCAAGAAGTAACGCAACTCCACGCGGATTTGAATGGGATCATCAAGACACTACATGACAGAGAAAAGGAGATGGAGCACACCCCCTCCATTTCTCCTATTGATCCCAGAAAATCGTGGCTTTCGTCGTTGTTCGGCATGAGGATTAGCCCCTTTACCGGCCGCAAACACTTTCACCTGGGCGTGGATATAGCAGGCTGGAAGGGAACCCCCATCATGGCTCCGGCCAAAGGGAACGTTACGGATGTTCGAAAGTGGGGTGCACTCGGTCTTATGGTGAGAATAAAACATAGCTCTACGTATACTACAGAGTATGGTCATTTAGAGAAAGCTATCGTTAAGAAAGGGCAAAGTGTGGAGCGGGGAGAGATAATCGGCTATATGGGAAATTCGGGAAGGAGTACAGGGTATCATCTTCATTACGGCATGAAGAGAAAAGGAAAACACGTTGACCCATTGCCCTATATGATGGATTGGGACAAGAACTATTTCCTCTTTGCAGAAGGGGACAAAGAAACAGAAGAAAAGTAAGTTCCAAAGCTCGATGACTACTGAAGGTAACCATGAGAAAGGCAGATAAAAGAACGAAAACGGTGGAAAGCATCATAGGCCATGATGCCTATCTTGAGGGGACCCTGTCCTCAAAGGGGAGTCTGCGAATCGACGGGCGCGTAAAGGGAGCGGTACTATGCGAAAGCATGGTAATAATCGGCAGTGAAGGTTACGTGGAAGGAGAGATTACGTCGTACGACGTGTTTATTGCAGGTGAATTCAGAGGCAATGTCACCGCGAAAAACAGGTTGGAAATCGCTGAAAATGGGAAGGTTTATGGTGACATCACTACCGCAAAGATAGTAATAGATCCCGGGGTGCTCTTTGAAGGAAGATGTAGAATGATCTCTGAAAAAGACACTGCAGATTCCGGCGGTTCGTTTTCCACCGCCGTTCCCCTTGAGGCCTCGTACTCCCGCGCAGCTTCCTGAGGCTTGAGCCGGTCTTCTTTGCTTCCCCCCAATCATGCTTCCCGCGATTCTAAGTGTAGCGGTCCACGCGCCACTCACCGGAAGAATCAGGTCTTTAGGGGTGTTCCAAGGCGTGCTGGCCAGGTAGTGGGTTTTGATTTCGAAGCGGCTCTAGCGGGCACCTGCCAGTTTCTTATATCTTTCCAACATCTTTCTCGGGGTCACGGTAGATCTCTCATATTTTGGCAATTCCTTTTCTATCCCGAACAGATATTTTGCGATACTCTTTAAACCCTCAAGATCATATCGTGACATCATGGTGATCGTTTCCATCTGAGGCGACCCACCGCCGTGAAGACCGGCCACCTGCATTACCCCTGCCAGCTCTGAGGTAATGAGACCTTCTATGCCCCGAAAGCATCGATGCTGATTTTGGGAGGAAATCCTGGAATTCCTCATGAGGTATTTATGTGCCAGATCCCCTGTTTCCTCGGAGAAGAACTCTTCCTCAAAGGGCATGGTTGCGCACAAACCTCCGGCCAGGTCAGCAACAATTTTATATTCATTGTATATTTCCTCTCCGGCTAATCTCCTGCCAGCATTCGTTAAAATTTCGTCAGGTATGCAGGTTCCCGATGTAGATCTCTCGGCACGGTATGCGCTCATCTGGCCGGCGGCAAAGACAAGCTCTGCCGTTCCAATCAGGTGGGATATTTTGTCCCTCACGTGGTCTTCTTTTTCTATACCGTTATATTCAGCTACAAGGGCGGCTGCACTGGCAAAGACTTCTGATATAGCGGGTTTGCATCCGGTGTACGAATGCCGGTGATAGTGTGCGAAAAGCAGCGCCAAAAACCCGGCGAACGGCGTCTGGCGTGGGTCCCCCTTTCCGTCGAGAAAAACCCTTTCTCGCGGAACGAAAACGTCATCGAATATGGTAAATGATTCGGCATCCCCCATTTCAGAAATGGGGGCCTGCAGGTACTTACTCCGGTGATGATATGCAGGTCGAGTAAGCATTTTTATCCCTTCCAAATCAGCCGGAACGGCAAAGGCAACGGCATAATCGTGATCGTTTTCGGTCATGAATCGGGTTGGTATGACTATGATTTCATCGCTCACCGGGGCGGTCGTGTTATCGATCTTTGCACCACGGACCACAATGCCGTCAGGCCTGCTCTCGAGTATCCTAAGGTAGAGGTCCGGGTCTACCTGCTCATGGGGCCTTTTCAACCGGTCACCCTTGGTATCGGTTTGGGCACAATTGGCACATATATCATTGTCCTGCCAATACCTGAGATAGCTCAAAAAATTTTGGTTCGTATCGGTTCCCAAGGTTTGGTCCATCTCATACGTGACAACTGAGAGCGCATTCATGCCGTCAATGCCCATACACCTCATGATACAGCCCCCTACGCGGTGACACAGGAGTTTCGTCATGAGCTGCTTCTTTAACAGATCATCTGTGCTTTGGTGGATATGAGTGAACCTACTTATCTTCTCTCCGGTTAGATGGGATGTGGCAGTGCACAGGCTTTGCCACTCCGGATCGTTCGCCCTGTCGTAGGTCTCCCTAATGATCCGTAACTGCCCGGCAAGCCTTTCATCAGTTCTACCCACCCGCTCGCCGGCCATATAAAGATTTCGTGACAACTTCTTGAGCCGATTATAGTAGTCGTCAAATGTCTTCAGTCCCATGGGTTTTCCTCCATGCAGTATTTGTGAGTTTTTTGTTCCTTGAGCAAACCGTCTCCGGACACAGGCCCTTATACCGTGAAACGTGCCACTTGACTGTCGCTTCTTTGGTCAGCACAATGGGAGCTTCTGGATATCAGTCGTCTTATGAAACAGGACACGCTCATGATCGGATAAGGGGTTTCACCACCTGTGCCACGAGATACAGCAGAAATAACGGACTGCCAAAGGGTCTGGCGGACAAAAAAGCTTCGATTGAAAAGAAAAAGAACTGACTCCAGCAAACAGCAGGCTGGGCAGAACGGTTTTCCGCTAAGTCGGTGCAGGCCCCGACTTAGCGGTGCGCCACTCTTATGTGTGATTCAATGTTGATGACTTCGTAAAAAGTCGGAAATGACCATTTTCCGTCATTCCGGCGAAAGCCGGAATCCAGTCTTTTCAGTTAGTTACAGAGGTTCTGGACTCCGGTTTTCACCGGAGTGACGACTTTTTACGAGACCATCAATGTTTGTTGCCGAAATATGGATTTGAAGCGCAATGCTGGAGATCGGCAAACAAAAGCATACGCTCTTATCGCAGAGAGATGCCCCTCATGAGAAAGCTTGGATTAGCTAAGTCCTTCGATTCATAAATTCGGTAACGAATTTATTCCCTCAGGACTTAGTGCTGAGTGAGCATAGTACTAACGGAAGACTTACTAATATACATTACCGTAATTGCGAATCGAAGCACTAAGGCTTCTTGACGTTCTTAGCTACCGGTCCCCGATCGCTTTCCTCAATCTCAAACGTGACTTGATCACCTTGGGCGAGGCTCTTGAATCCCGGCATTTCAATGGAGGAGAAGTGAACGAATATATCGCCGCCCTCTTCCTGCTCGATGAACCCATATCCCTTCTTGTTGCTAAACCACTTTACTGTTCCAATTGCCAAAGCCTTACCCTCCTTTCAAAAACGATTGAACCTGTTGCCTTACCCATAGGGCTCCGCTCTGACAAAGGTAAAATCCTTCGGAGCGAAACCAACCCACCAAACCAGCTGTGCCATAAATCTTCGGTACTATAAAAGAGAGCCGTGCAAAAGGTCAAGCGAAAACAAAACCCCGAAGCGCAAAACTCGGAACACGAAACAAATCCAAAACAATAATGCTCCAATGTTCAAAACACTAAATTAGAGGTGGGCGGTTCTTCCGTAGGTGCCGGGCTAATCGGTGTTTCTTTTATTGGGTTGCCGGTTTGGGCGGTGGAGGTTTCCCTGGGATTGTAGGCAGAGCCAGTACCCGGGCAGCCAAAAAAAGCTGCCCGGGCATAGTCGTCCATTACTCCAGCCTTTTCTTCACCTCGTAAGGATCGATATCCGATGTCATCCAGTCGCTCAACTTTTCGGCACCTCCTCCCTCTGTGCACTTGGCGATGAAAAAGGAACGGGAACCCTGCCTCTTCTTTGGTCCGAAACTCATCTTAGGGCCTATGCCCTGGAAATCCTTTATCGACTCCATGGCCTTGATGAAATTGTTTACCGTGAGATCCCGGCCGCATCTCTTTAACGCTTCCACCATGGGCTCGATGAACAGTATGCCGGCGTAGTAAAAGATTCCCCACCGTTCCTTCGGCTCCAGTCTCTTCTGAGCTTCATGATATTCCAGCATGAGTGGATGCTTGGAATCGAGCAATTCGCCAAAGGTGGCAAAGATGACACCCTTGAAGAGGCCCTTGGTTATATTGTACATGAGCGGGTAGTCACTCAGGGTGCTGGTTGTCATCCAAACGGGTTGAAATCCCAGTTTTGCCGCTGTTCCAAGCATGATGGCGCCATGCTTCGGCAGGACCCACATGATGACCACATCGGGTTCGGCAGCCTTGAGCTTCATGCAGTGAGAGCTGAGGTCTGTGTCTAATGGCTCTGCCGACACCGTGGTCGCGAATTCCATTCCCCTTTTCTCCAAAGCGATCTGTGCACCGATGAGGCCGACCTTGCCATAGTCGTCATTCTGGTAAAAGAAGGCTATCCTTTTTTTCCCTAATGTATCAATCGCGTAATCTACCAGCAGGGATGCCTCATCACAGTAAAGCGGATAGGTCCCGAACAGGTAGGGAGCCTTCTCTGGAGGATAGCACCAATGAACAGAACCGGCTGCCGGGCCTACCCAGGGTACCCTGTTTTTCTCAAGGTAATCTTTCACAGCAAAACCTGTAGCCGTTCCAACGCCACAAGCAAAGGCGAAGATCTCTTTATCTTCGACGAGTTCCTTGGCAATAGCCTTTGTTTTGGGAGGTTGATAGGCGTCGTCCCTGAGAAAGTATTTTATCTTCCTGCCATGGATACCACCCTCCTCGTTAATCATCTTGAAATAGAGCCCTGATCCCCGAGCAACCGCTCCCCAGAGAGCAGCAGGTCCTGTCTGAGGTCCCCATTGGCCGATGCGGATCTCCGTGTCGGTAACCCCCCTTTCTGCCCATGCAACGGGAATGAGAGCTAGAGAGAGTGCGATTGCGGAAACAATTACTGGAACCATGTACCCTTTTTTCATTTGTACCCTCCTTGTTTTAGCGTTAGCCCCTCAGCCAGTTTACCATTCGGACCGACCACTGAATTCCACCACATGTGAGAAATCAACAGTGCTCAACGGGCCTCATAAGAAAGCACGCGCTCCTTGGTCAACGGGCTACCAGTATTTCACGAGGTCAAACCATGTTGCAAAGCGGGATGCGAACCACATAGGTTTTGCCGGCCAGTTAATTGGCAAGCCTCCTGCTCTGCCTAAGGTTCGTGACTGTTCCATTCATCGAAAACAGGATTCACAAACCTGCTTTCTCGGTTAAACCTCGAATTTTTGCTTGTAACTCCAACACTATCAGTGAGTAATCCGTGATTACGTGATTTAAGCACTATTGCCTCTTGTACATGGCCTCAATCAAATCCGCAAATTGCTCATTGATAGATGTTCTCTTGACCTTCATGGTTGGGGTTACCTCACCGTCCTCCTCGTAGAGTCTCTTGGGCAGGATGGTGAACTTCTTTATCTGTTCCACCCGGGAAAGACCGGCGTTGACCCTGTCCACCTCTTTGCCGATAAGTTTTACTATATCCGGGTCCTGTGTGAGGTCTTTGTAGGTCGAGAATTGGATCTTGTTGTCCTGGGCATATTTGACAACATTCTCCTCATCGATCATGATTAAGGCGGTGATGAATTTCCTGTTATCCCCGATTATCACGGCGTCATTGATATAGGTGCTGAATTTCAGCTGGTTCTCGATGTACTGAGGGGCAATGTTTTTGCCGCCGGCAGTCACCATGATGTCCTTTTTTCTATCTGTTATTTTAAGGTAGCCATCCTCGTCAAACTCTCCTACATCGCCTGAGTGAAGCCACCCGTCTTTCAACGCCTCCGCTGAGGCCTCCGGCTGCTTGTAATATCCCTTGAACACACCCGGTGATTTCACCAGTATTTCACCATCTTCTGCCAATCTTACTTCCACACCATCAAGAGGAGTGCCCACCTTCCCGAACTTAACCTTTCCAACCCGCGAGATAGTTGTGACACCAGTGCCTTCAGTCTGGCCGTACGCTTCTATGAGGTTTACCCCAATGGATTGGAAGAAATGTATTACCTCCTGTGATATAGGGGCAGCGGCCGTGATGGCAACCTTCATGCGGTCGAATCCAAGTCGCTCCTTGAGTTTCCTGAAGACCGCAAAGTAGGCAAATTGATATAGGGCTTCAAGGTAAAACGGCACCGGCTTGAAATGCATTCTCAAGGTGGTGCGCCTCTGGCCAATCTTGAGCGCAATGTAAAAGACGAGCCTTTTGAACCAGGTGGCGTCTG